>JAEEGL010240776.1_pt1 | contig 67101 bp, 55 predicted proteins | sample 9134231 | NCBI WGS metagenome assembly JAEEGL01 (sample SAMN16246548, study PRJNA631951) | gut metagenome | biome: gut microbiome; feature: rumen; material: fiber-attached | host: Bos | place: Iran: Karaj | collected 2018-10 | reverse complement strand
TCGTAGGTATATGTGGAGGATATCAGATGCTAGGTCAGACTGTGAATGATCCTGATGGGGTAGAGGGAAGCATACCTGCGTTGCCTGGTCTTGGCTTGTTGGACATACATACGACAATGTCTTCAGAAAAGACGACAAGACAGGTGGAGTTTATGTTTGACGGGGAGAAATGTAGGGGCTATGAAATACACCAGGGGAAAAGTGGGCGAATGGAGAATGGAGAAATTGTATGCGACGGAGGTGACTATCAGATCAAGGATAATGTGATTGGCACGTACATCCATGGTATATTGGATAATAAACCAGTCATCGACTATATTTTGAAGGATGTTTCGCCAGAAAGTCGGCAGTGTACAGAGGATCCTTACGATCGTCTTGCTGAGCATGTGCGCAAACATGTGGATATTCATCAAATTTACAGTTGGAATGATTAACGGACACGGAGACGACATATATAAATACAACGACGTAAGATGCAACTTCTCGTCAAATATCTATGCTGGATTTTCCCATCATGGACTTTTTGACCATTTGAGGAAGATGGTGCATCTTATAACAAATTATCCAGAGCCTTCACCTGTATCACTGGAAAAACGGATCGCTGAGACAAAAGGTATTGATGCTGAGTGTGTTATGGCTACCAATGGAGCAACAGAAGCCATATATCTTATTGCAAGGACGTTTCATCATTGTGAACCTGTCATTCCTCAACCTACTTTTTCTGAATATGCGGATGCGTGTCGAGACAATCGTGGAAGTCGAAGGATTTGGTGGTTGTGCGTTCCTAATAATCCCACCGGTCATGTGATCCCTAAAAAAGAGTTGTTGGATACTATATCTGCCAATTCCAACGATGTTTTTGTGGTTGATGCCAGTTATTCTGCCTATACAAAGCAGGATGTTTTGCGAATTGAGGAGGTTGTCGGATTCAACAATGTCATTATGCTTTGCTCTATGACAAAGGATTATGGAGTCCCTGGCTTACGACTTGGATATGTTGTTGGCAACAGCCGTTTGCTTGACATGATTCGAGCCAATCGATCGCCATGGTCTGTCAACGCGTTAGCTATAGAGGCTGGACATTATCTTCTTGCTCATAATAATGAGTATACTATTCCGGTGGATATGCTTGTTTCAGAACGTCAACGTGTTGAACGAGAATTGCATACTAAAGGGATAACTACGTCAAAATCTGATTCTCACATGCTGTTGTGTCGTCTTCCTCATTCAAAAGCTTGTGATTTGAAGGAATATCTTGTTGATAGATATGGTATACTTATTCGTGATGCAAGCAATTTTGAAACTCTTACTCCTCAGCATTTTCGTATTGCTGTGCAGACCGAAAAACAAAATGATGAACTGTTAAATGCATTAACCCAATGGATATCACAGCTATAATATCTTCTCATCCGTTGCCAATAATACTTTTTTCCGCATGGTTGCTCGACATCTGTTTGGGTGATCCTATGTGGTTGCCCCATCCTGTGGTTTATATGGGAAAATGGATTGCATTTGGCGACAAACATCTAAACAAAGGAGAGAATCGTAGGTTAAAGGGGGCGGTATTTGCTGTTCTAAGCGTTGTCGGAATAGGTGTATTCACATGGGTATGTTTTAAGATAATTGATGATAATTCTATTCTTTGTATTCTGCTCTCTTCTATTGTTTTGTTTTTTTGTTTTGCTGGCCATACTCTTCGTAAAGAGGTGAGGATGGTTTTTGAGGCACTTGAACGAAGTTTGGAAGATGGCAGAAGACAGGTTTCTCGAATAGTTGGACGTGATACTGAGCATTTATCTGCACAAGAGGTGCGTACAGCTGCTCTTGAGACTCTTGCCGAGAATCTGTCGGATGGAGTGATAGCACCATTGTTCTGGTTTATGTTGCTTGGTGTGCCAGGTGCTATCGCGTATAAGATGGTTAATACTCTGGATTCAATGATCGGTTATAAGAATGATAAGTATAAGGATTTCGGTTGTTGGGCGGCTCATATTGATGATGTAGCAAACTATATCCCTGCACGAATAACGGCATTGTTAATCATTGTGGCAGGAGGAATAAAAAGACGTCATCTTATTTTCCTGAGGAAATATGGACCACAGCATGCGTCACCCAACAGCGGTTGGCCAGAAGCCGCTCTCGCATCCATCCTTGACTGTCGATTTGGTGGCTCACACAATTATTTCGGAAAAGAATTCTATAAACCGTACATTGGAGACAATCCACGTGAACTGACATTTGCGGATATGAGCAAGAGTATTCATATATGTATGGTTGCTGAACTTATATCATTTGTCGTCTGCATTATTATTCTGACAATATGGAACATGTAACAATAGAACTAGTAAATGCTACTATAGGTTATAAAACAAAAAACAAGGTCACAATTGTAGCGTCCAATTTAAATGGTTCTCTCCTTAAAGGCAAACTCGTGAGTTTGGTCGGACGTAATGGTTGTGGAAAGTCAACTCTTTTGAGAACGATAGCTGGATTTCAGCCATTGTTAGAAGGGCGTGTGATACAAGAAGGTAAGGAAATACAGGAATACAGTATACAGGAGAGAGCCCGTATTCTCAGTATCGTCACAACAAATACAATGCATGTTCAGGATATGACTGTGTTTGATCTGGTTGCAATGGGGCGAAGTCCATATACCGGTTTTTGGGGTAAACTTGGTCAGAAAGATAAGGAGATAATAGCAGAAAGCTTACGTATTGTTGGAATGGAGCAATATATTGACCGTATGGTTGAGACTCTTTCTGATGGTGAGCGTCAAAAGGTCATGATTGCCAAAGCTATCGCTCAGGAGACGTCTGTAATAATCCTGGATGAACCGACGTCTTTTCTGGATTATCCGAGTAAAATCAAAACAATGCAGTTGCTGAGAACTCTTGCATATGATAAAAATAAAACTGTTTTTCTATCAACACACGATTTGGAGCAAGCATTGCAGTTTTCTGATGATATTTGGATGCTTGATGATGATAGAAATCTCGTAATAAGGACTCCAAAACAAATGATTTCGGAGGGGATTTTGAAAAAAACGTTTGGTTACATCAATTGGTTACAGAATCTGGAGTGATAAAAAAACAAAAACGCATCCAATTTCTTGGGTGCGTCACTGCTCTGTTTTAATAACCAAACCAAATTAGAACTTTGGAGCGTACTTTTTGTAAAGCTTAGTCAACAAAATATTAATTAGTACCATCGTTTATATTTTTAAGTCGTTTTTTTCTTTTTGACGATGCAAAATTATGCTTTATAACACATATATGCAAGCGTTTTGGGAGATTTTTTTAAATAAAATTATGTTTTTTGACATTAAAGTAAAATTGTAACTATTTTGCCTGTTTTGCTTCAAGTTTGAAACTTTTGGGTCGGTTTTGCTTCAAGTTTTGAACTGACTTTTCAACAATATTTTAAGTTTTCGAGAGATGCTGGTTATTGATGTTGATTCAAGAGTCCGATTTAATCGTTTTTGATATCGAATCTAGGTGTGAAAATCACAGAAAAATGTCGCTTCTTATTCATTTTATAGGTGTTGACACCTTATTTTAAGCACTTTCTTTACATTTATTGATGTTCATATTTTTTTTATCTCTATTTTAGAGCCAGAAAAAACACAGAATTAGTTTGAAAACTGACTTTTAGTGATGAAAATGCGATTATGATGCAGGTCAGTTCGCCCAAATGATGTGCTTTAACGATATGAAAAAGTAATAAAATAGACTCTATTAAAACATAAATTATGAAATCTAACATTTCAGCAGCGTTGGTTGCATTTTCACTTTTTACTGCTTCTTATGCCGCTCCGCCTGAATCTTCGGCTGGGTGGACAATGGTGTTCAACGATGAGTTTGAGGGAAATTCTCTCGACAAGAGCAAGTGGAATCCTACGTATAACTGGGGACATACACATAATCATCGTGCGTATTGTGTGGAGGAAAATGTCTCTGTGAAGGATGGAAAACTGATTATCAAGGCTGAATCGCGTCGCCATCCTGATGCTCCTCCTACTTGCTCAAATGGAGGCAATACGTATTCTTTGGATTACACATCTGGAGCAATCGACACTCGTGGCCATTTTGAGGTCAATGGAGGCTATATTGAGGGCCGTTTCAAGATGCCATGGCAACTTGGCACATGGCCTGCGTTCTGGACTCTGCAGGATGGTTGGCCACCAGAAATAGATATCTTTGAGGTGCCTCACGAGCGTAATCTCCACCATTATTATCTTCATTATACAAAAACCGATTGGTATGCGTCGCATGGTTCGGCTTGGGATCATGAAGCTTCGTTTGGTGGCACACACACAGGTCCGGACAAAAGTGCGGATTTTCACACTTATGGACTTGAGTGGACGAATTCATATTTGAAGTTTTATTTCGACGATAAGGTTATCGCCACTTATAATCGTCCTACAGAGATAAGTCAGTTGAGCGGCAATTACATCATCATCAATCTTGCGGTAGGCGGTTGGGCTGGAGACAATATTCAGATCACAAATTCAGATCCGGCTTACTTGGAGTGTGATTGGGTGAGAGTGTGGAAGAAAAATGCGAGTGAAATGATTCATTCGGATCAGGTCAAGGTGATGTCGGTGAGTGAGGGGAAATGTATGAGTGGTGTCACTGGCGAATTGAGTTTGGTGGATTGCAACAGCGATGACGCTTGGATTAATCTGTTTGAGCAGTATAGCGGAACATTCCGTCTGAATATAGCAGGAAAAGTGCTTGAGATCGCAGGTGAAAGCAGAGATGACGGTGCAAGAGCTGGAATTTGGAACTGGAATGGTGGCGGACACCAGCAGTTTGCTTTTGAAAAACAGGCGAATTATTCGTCGAATGTGGTGACGATGATGGCTCGACATAGTGATAAGTATCTTCAGGTCGGTGAAGACGGTACTGTTTTCCAGGCACCGTTGCCAGATGATAAATCCGCACTTTGGAGAATTTTCCAACCAGGAGAGGAAATCACCGCTGTTAATGACATCAATAAAGAGGATCCTATCCTTTTTGTCGATAATAGACTTATATGGAGTGGGGAAGAGCAGCAAATGATGACGGTGGAGATCTATGATTCACGTGGTATCTGTTGTATGGTGGACGAAATAGGTGGATGCAAAAGAGAGTTAAGTCTACATAATTTGTCAACAGGTGTTTATTTCATCACGATAAATGGAGGAATGATGATGAAGATCATAAAATAGAAATGCATAATACTAAATGAAAAAAGAGGGTGTATCAAAATCACATTTGATACACCCTCTTTAATTTCCCAATTATGCATTAGGAATTACGCATTATGAATTTATCTAAGCATGTATCCGAAGAACACGCCGATGCTTCTTGTTCTTGTGTTACCCACGTTATGTTCTGGTTTGGTGATGTCTGTCAGACCCATGTCGAAGATGGCTCCGATCATGTACCTTCTGAACTCGTAAGTGGTGGCGAACGAGAATCCGAAATCGAAACGTTTGTATGGAGCAATGCGAGACATGCTGTTGTTGTCGTAGACACTCTCGTCGAAAACGTCGATTTTAGTTTCTGTCTCGTGAATGATCATATCATCCACGTCGCTTATATATCTTTCTTTGACTTTTCCGTGGATTCCAAATGCCATATACGGACCTGCACTTATATCAAAGCGTCTGTCCTCAGTGAACCAGTTTCGCAATGTCAACTGACCAGGAATCTTTATATATCCGATTCTTGTGATGATCGCATTCTCACTTTTGAAATTAGTGGTGTCGATAAAACATTTGCGATGGTTGGCCTTCTGTGAATAAAATACTCCAGTAGATATCGCAAAATAGTGATGTATGGGAATGTCAATCACGATGCCACCTTCAAGATATGGCAGGAACACCTCGTTTGCACTAGACTGCAGGATGTCGATGTCTGTATGGTAAGCCACGCTATGGCCAGATTCTCTTGTCCTTTCAGAAAAACGGCTTATTCCCAATGTTCCGCGGAATCCTACAGATACGGGTTCACGACATGGCGGAGCTGGCGGAACCGGGTCTACCACTACCGGACACGGAGCTGGTGGTGGCGGTGGCACTGGTACAGGCACCGGCACAGCCATTGGTTGCTGAGCTACTGGAGCTGTTGTCTGAGGTGCTTGGATTGGAAAAATATTCACAACAGATGATGCACCTGAAGGTGTAGTGACAGACTCTGTTGGCGCGGAAGCTGGTGTAGAAGCTGGCACGGAGTCTTGTGCGTACACACTATTGGACAATACAATTATTGAGGCAAAGACCGAACAATAATTCTTGAATTTATTCATTGTTGATATGTCATTAAAATAAGTTCAGGGCAAATTTATAATAATTTATTGTATTATTAATGATTTTAATGATGAAAATGCTGTTTGTCAACGACTTTTTCATTTTTTTGCCGGTTATTTGATTTATTGTTTGATATATAACAACCAATAATAAAGTTTTGCTTGTTGATTCGTATTAAGAGTGCATATAGCCCTTTAAAATCCCTATTTGGCAAGTCATTTTGTTTGTTTTTGTCGTGTTGAAATATGACATTAAGATTTTTCCATAAGATAAATTCGGATTAGATGTCTTGTTTTTTTGATTGATCAGTTTGTCAAGATCGAAATTTGGGTGGTTTTATGTGGATTTTTTGCGGTTTTATGTGGATTTTTTCGATGAAATGGCGGTTTTTTAAAAAGTCCACATAAAAATTAAATAATTGAACATGCGTGGCAGAATAAAGCATTAACATTGCAGTACAAAAAGATTTTGACCCTATTATAAATTATTATATCTACTTTATTGCGTGTTGTGAAACAGAATGCAATATGATGAAAACTAACTAACATAAAAAGCCGGACGACATAATCGTTCGGCTTTTTTAGTTTAAATGATTTTTACCTCTCACAAATATCTATCAGGATAGACAAAAATATCTTATCGGTTTGTTTTTACCTTTTTCATTTGTCATTTACTTTTTCATTTGTACTTTTATGGAGTTAATTAATGAAATTTATGTACTATGAAACACACTTTATTTACTATTGTATTGACACTTGTGGGAATGTTGTTTTCCCCGGTAGTCGCTCGAGTGTATCATGCTACACCATATAAGTTTACTCAACCTGACGGAGATACTGTTACTGTCCGTCTTTTCGGTTCTGATTTATATATGGATGCGGAAAGTGAGGATGGATACACTCTTATACGTGATGAAGAGAATGGTTATATCTGTTATGCTATGCTTTCTGCCGACGGTAGGGAATATGCTTCATCAGGAATTAAATTCAGAGGTGGAGTTGCTCCGTCGGAAGTCGGTATGATTGTCAAACCGCATATCCGTTTGGACGCGGAAAGAAGAAATGAGATTATAGCCGGCAATAAAAGTTTACTTGGATTGGATAATGACACTGCACCTCGGTTGCGAGACGCCACAGTCCTTCCTGATACTGTTTATGGTGTATGCTTGATGATTGATTTCGCTGACAGAAAATTCTCGGTGACACGTGATGAAGTGGATATATATCTTAATTCAAGTGATAAAACAGTCTACGGAAACGCTCGTTCAATCAAAGAGCATTTTCGTTGGATGTCTGGTGGCAAGTTGACATATATCAACTATTTGCCTAAGGATATTTATCATGCTCCGAATAATTTCGAATATTATTCTCCTTCTGATGCTACAGACTATACTACTGATCGTTTCTTTCCTGTTGTGACGGAAGCTCTGCTTGATATATCGAAAGAAAAAGATGGGTTCGACCTTAATGACCTCACTTTTAATGGTGTAAGAATTATGGCGATCAATATTTTTTACGCTGGAGCTGCTCCTGCTAAGTGGGCAACCGGACTCTGGCCGCATCAGGGAGGATATAAGTTTGATCTAAGAAGCAAGTACAGAAACATATCAAATAGAAATTGGCATGCCTACCAGATGTCGAATCTTGATAAGGAATTGACTATGGGTACTTTTGTTCATGAAAATGGTCATCTGGTGCTTGGATTGCCTGACTTTTATTCTTTTGAAGATGAGAATCACGACAACAATATTGAGAGTTTCAATATTGCCAATACTTTTTGGACTCCAGACGATAAAAATCCTGAACTGCTTAATCCATATTCTATGGATGAGCTTGGTTGGCTTTCTAACAAACAGGATATCACTAATATAAAGGACGGACGCAAAATCACTATCAAACAAGAGGTTGGAAACGCTGCCGTGTTTTATGGAACAGGTGCAAATGCCAATGAACGCTATTATATGGAGGTGCGCGACAAGCATTATGCTAATTATTATGGCACTAAGAATCCGGGTGTGATGATTTGGCATGTCAACACTGAAGGTGATAACAGATATGCTGGCAAACCAGAACTTCTTGATGGCCGTCCGGCAACATCAAAAAACTGTATGTGGAATTCAAAAAATGGTCCGGCGGTATTCGATGATAACAGTGATCCGAGTGCAAGATGGTATGATGGCAATCCGAGTGGCATCTATCTTTGGGAGTTTTCGGAACCAGGCACTACAATGACTTTCCGTTGTGGAAATGAGTTGCGTCCTCTTTCTTTCGCTACAGAGTATATTCCAGAGGGCGAGGCTGACACCGCTTATTATGTGGCATTAGAGGCAGAGGGTGGAGAACCTGATTATTCGTTTTCTTTGAAGAATGGTTACAATCTTCCTGCTGGTCTTGTTTTGAGCGATGATGGCATTATTTCTGGAACGCCTACAGAAGGATTCGATGGAAATATCAGAATTGTATTGAAAGATGCCAATAATAATGAAGCAGAAAAAGAGTTCTATCTGAAAATCAAGAAGATCATTACAGTCAGAGAGTATTCTTTCGATGTCAATGTTGACGTGAATGATGGCTACGATGGTACAATTGTTGATATTAATAATGACGAAATCTCCGACATTTTTGGAATATCATTTTCAGAGTTGGTGTCAAGATTAGGAGGTGAAGTTTCCCTTTATTCGGTTGAACCCAATGGTGATGTGGTGAAAGATTTCACTGCTAACAAGGGCTATTGGTACAATTTGAGTGGAAATGTTGAGAAGTGGAGCAATACCACCACAACAGCGGCTGTGTATGTTGAAATTGATTTGGAAGGCAACGGAATGCATGTCGGCTTGTATCCAGGAAACACACAAGCTGGTGATTCATGTACGGTGAATCAGATCATGATATATGAAGAGCAACAGATAATGTTGACTTACAATATCAAAGTGACAGACAGATCCAATCCTTCTGATGTTGAGAATGTACTTGTGAATCCGACAGATGACGGCAACATTCGCGTCTACAATGAAAAAGGCCAATTCATCGGAGAAATCGATGCTTTTTCCGATGTGGAGAGCTTGAAATTGGCTCATGGAGTATATATGTTGGAACAGTGTGGAAAGTGGTATAAAGTTGTGAAATAATTCGTTTTTCCTAAATGAAGGCGGGAATGTTATCTGTTGACATTCCTGCCTTTTGCGTTTAAATACGTTTGTATTGTAACAAAAAGAGGTGCAAAAAATATATGGTGCGTAATTTGATAGATATTTTGTTGTTGCGACGGATAAATTATTATTCATTTGCGTAAACTAACATTTTGTGATATGAAAGGATTTGTCACTACTCTAATAACAACTGCTTTTTCAGCATCTATATTTGCAGGCGTGAATAAGCAAAACTTCGATTTTGTGGTCGGGGTCGACGGTACATGGGCTCAGGCTAAGGCTGCCGCAGAATCGTCTACAAAAGCTCGATACTACATATTTTTGCCTGATGGACAGTATGATTTTGGCCGAATGACTGGTGATTCCAACCAGAAGACTACTTTTTCAAGAGCCAATGTGTCGTTGATCGGACAGAGTATGGATGGTGTGGTTTGTTATAATGCTCCTACGACGGAGGGAATTGGCGTGACTGCCACTCTTTATTTGAAGAAAGGTGGTATCTATATGCAGGATATCACGTTGAAAAACAATGGATATGTCAATGTGAACGCATCTGCCAATCGTCTTGTGTGTTTGCAAGATGAGGGCGACAAGAACATCTACAAGAATGTGAAGATGCTTTCTGGTCAGGACACATACTATACGACCAAGGCGGCGCGACGCACTTATCTTGAGGGTTGTGAGATTCACGGAACTGTGGATTTCATTTGTGGTGGCGGACAGGTCTATTTCAACCGTTGTCTGCTATATTGTGAAAACCGTGCTAACGATGTTATCACAGCTCCTGGCGGAAGCGGTGAACAGTTTGGATATGTATTTGAAAGTTGTACGATCGACGGTGCTGTTTCTGACGGAAGTTTCACTCTGGGCAGAGCGTGGCAGCAGAAACCGAGAGCTGTTTTCTTGAACACAACAATGAAGAAAAAACCTTCTGCGGCTGGGTGGGGTAATCCGATGAATACCTGTCCTGCATTGTTCGCAGAATATAACAGCAAGGATATGTGGGGAAACGCTGTCGACTTGAGCCAGCGTCGTTCTTATTACACATGTAGTAAAGATGGTTCGACTGCAAATTTCAATCCTGTGCTGAATTCATGGGAGGCGTCGCAGTATACCATAAAAAATGTTGTGGGTTCTGACGGATGGGCTCCAGATGTTGACGCCACACTTGTTTCTGCCCGTCAACTTGCTTCCAATGGCAATATGCTGTCGTGGAATGACGATGAGAATGCGATGTGCTATTTCATTTTCTGTGACGGCAAGTATGTGGCAAACACTACACAATCAACATACATGGTTAACGGAGGCAATGTCAATTCCGTCTACACAGTGCGTGCCGCAAATGCGATGGGTGGATTGGGAGCGTCGTCTAACGGAGTCACTTTGGGTGGTGAGATTGTGCCACCTGATACTCTTGATAATCCTGGCCCATCTGAAAATGAGCATGTTTTCCATTTCGACAATGGCAAGACATCAATGAGAGAAGGTACGGATAAAGAAAATGTGTGGAGCTGTACGGATGACGGTTATACTGGATACAAATGGGAGATTTCTTCCCGTGACGATAAACCAGTACTTTATGGCAATGATGTGACATATCTTGGCAAGACATACAAAACATTCAAGGGGTCAAACGGAGCTCAGGCAAAATTGACAATGCCGGATGGAGTAGCAGCGAAGAAAATCACATTTGTCGGATACACTAATGACGCGGAATTGCTATCAGTGTTGTCGGAGATAAATGGAGATTCCACCGTCTACTTGACTTTTGATAGAAACACTAGCAATTATGCATCGTCTCCAGCAATGATAACGTATGAGTTTTCTGAGCCGGTTTGCAAAGATTTCACATTCACGTTCAGTGTGAAGCAAGCTTGTTTCATTATCGCGTTAGACAGTGAGTTTTGCGACTGCGTAAAGAAGCAGAGCGGATCTGATCCTACATCGGTGGATTTGACAATCTCCGATGAAATGGGAAATTCTGAATATTACGACATTTATGGGAGAAAAGTGTCTCAACCTACTGCGGGAAAAGTATATATCCATGCAGGAAAAAAGGTTATGATACGATAATCTTTTACGTTTGATACGGAAATCCTATAATGTTAGCATTTTTATACTTAAATTTGCAACATAAATGAAAAGCTTATGAGGTATTTCTCTAACATATTGCTACTATTGATTTCGTTGTTCACACAAGTGTCGGTTTCGGCAGCCAGTGTGAACCCGAATGATTTCATCATAAAGCATGGAAAAGGATCGGCGTATCAAACAGTTATGTCGGGAGACTCTATTGAGCCTTTTTATTACGAGTATGAGGAAGGTGTTGTGATCGATCATGTGCAGGTGCCAGATGCGATTTTCACTGTATATCATGATTTTGAAAATCGTAGAATTTATTTGTCAGGAATCGCTGGAGGTCCTACAAAGTCATACGAAATAAGAATATGGGGTCTGGTGACAAACGATTCTTTAACTAAAGAAAGAATTAGTCGTCCTGGAAAATTGACTGTATTGAGACCTTATCTAGAGACAGAAAAAAAGAATTTTGATATAGACACTGAGACGATACTTGATCCTATCAGAATTGACTATACAAAGTTCACATACTCAGTATGGACATCAGAACTTCCTTCTGGTATGAAGCTCGTAAAGGGTGATGACCATTGTGAGATCGTGTCGACGGAGACTTTGCCATCTGGAACATACAGTTTCAAGGTTTATGGAGCAGACTCGTTGTACTATTCGAAAGATTCGATTATCGTTTGTGATGAGCCAGTCAAGTCGATTGATACAATGAAGTTCCATCCGAAAACATATTGTGATTCAATCGAATTCAAGATAAATGTGTATGAAGGAGGATTGATAAAGATCGGAACAGGAGGAACGAAGCAGGTTGTTGAGCTTGGCGACTCGATTGAGAAGTTCGGATTCGAATGGTTGGCTCCAGGAAAACTTACCAATGAGCCTATAACTCCAGGTTTGGAGATGGTGATTGACTCCTCAAAGCATGATATCTGGATTCAGGGAGCACCGACAGAATTGGGAGTTCATGATTTTGATATCGCTTACGAGACACAGTTCTCATTCGTAGTCTACAACATCGAAGTGGCGGTATTGCCTGAGATACGTCCGATTATCGAGGCTTTGGATGAAACTACATTGAGCCAGGTTGTTTCGGTTGGCGACATGATTAATGGAATCGAACTTTCATACTATAACTCTGACTCTGTATGGGTGGAAGGATTGCCAAAGGGCGTTTCAAGTATGATAGATGAAGAAGAGGAGCAGATTTCAATTTATGGAACACTGGAGGAAAGTGGAACATACGAGGTTAAGGTTCATGCTCGTAATGAAAGGCATGAGACGGAATTGAAAATCTCACTTTCTACATCTGACAAGACAGGAGGTCTTTCTGGAATCGACGACGTGTTGTCTGAGAATGAAGGAGGAAGAGTTGTTGTATATGACATTTATGGACGACGAGTGTCACCTGAAAATATGGGCACAAACACCGTCTACATTATAAAAAAGAAAATTGTTATACGAAAATAATTTCATTGATGTATTAATAAGAGGTTCCTGAGCGTGAGTTTAGGGACTTTTTTGTTTTAAAATTCAATTTTCACTTGTGTCTTTGAGAAGAAAACAGAAAACGTGCCATATATGAACAACTTCGTTGTGGCACTGGAAAACATGTCATGGATGACATTGAAAACAGCTTAACGCATAAAACAAAATGGGAGAAAACATGTTTTCCTATTGCTTATGTATCAATGTCATGTTTTTATCAAACTTTTAATAGAATATGCGAAATTAAAAAGAAGTCATTATTAAACCAATTTATACCTCTTGTAAGTTTCAGAATAAAAAAAAGAAATTTTGTAGAATAAAAAGAAAAATATACATTTGCAATGTTCCAAGCGGAAGTCCAATGGACGGAATCTTGGGGCAGACATATTGAAAAGCGTTTACTTGACGCTTTGTTCTTGACGCATAGAAATCTCGCAAATTTCAAAGCCAAAGTCGAGAATAAAGCAACGGTAGATGTCTGTGGGTGTGTTGTATTGCACTTGGTGCACCTCGTAAAGAGGTGTGCTAAGTATTATATAGCATATTGCGTGGGCTTCTGCGTTGCTCGTTCAACTTTGGTAGGCAATGCGAGAGCCTCTATGCGTGGAATGAGCGACTAGCGAGATTCCCACGCTTTTTTTGTGTCAAATAAATAACAAAAAAGAGCATGACATGACCGAAATCTTATCGCTTAAACAAATGATACAAGTCTCTCAAGACTGCCAGTTAATCAATACTAATGCTACGTATATTGGAATTGATTTTGGTACTTCAACAACGGTTGTATCTGTAGCTTCACGTATAAATGGAGAAAACAATATAAAGACTCTACCTATTAAATTGACTCAGGTTTTGGAAGATGGAACCATATACCAAAGTGAAAAATTACCAAGTGTGATAGCTTGGTATAATAAAAAATTGCTTGTGGGAGAAGGTGCATCAAACCTGAAATATAAACTTACAAAAGGAAAGAATATCTGGTTTTCTTTCAAAATGGAAATAGGAGAAGACCTTGGTGCAAAGTATTACAGTAGTGAGGTCGGAGACATGGAAAAAATTAGGATACGCAATCCCAAGGACTGTGTAAGAGTTTTCTTTATGTATCTACGCCTACTTATTACTAAATATTGTAAGGAAAATGGATTATCTGAAAATATTAAATATGCTGTTAGTATTCCTGCATCTTTTGAGGCCAACCAGAGAAAGGAACTGATGGAAGCCCTTGAAACAAACGGGATGGTCATATCTAAACAATCATTGATAGACGAACCTAATGCAGCTTTTATCAGTTATATTCATGATAGTGAAGATTGCGAGAAACCATTGCTTATCAGTCCTCATTATAATTCCAAAGTGTTGGTGTTTGACTTTGGTGGAGGAACTTGCGACATTTCTATTCTTGAAATAGGAAAGTCTGCCACTGGACTTTATTCAAAGAATATTGCTATTTCTAAGTTTACTGAACTTGGTGGTGATGATGTGGATAGATACATTACCTATAAATATATTATGCCACGATTCTTTGATTATAATGAGGTTAAGGAAGAAGATTTCCGTACCCAAGAAAAGCAATATATAGCTACACAACTTTTCAAAGTGGCTGAAAGATTAAAAATATTGATGTGCAAAAGAATTTCATGCCAAATGTGTGGACTGGAAATACCTGCTCGCTATAAAAACAGTACGGAAAAAGAATCGATAACCGTTTCTGTAGAGGTGGAGACAAAGAAAGGTTTTTTGAGACAGAACAATTTCTTCATTACATCAAATGAACTTGTTGACACAATGCAAGTTTTTATGAATAAATCGCATATTGCAACACAAATCAAAGGTCAAAAGGAGTATAACAATATATTCATGCCAATTAACAGTGCAATAAAAAAGGCAAATGTAAAACGAGAAGAGATTGATTACGTCCTGTTGATTGGAGGAAGTGCACAGAATCCATTTATTCAAGAAACATTAAAAAATGAATTTGAAGATTCTCAGATTCTAATTCCGCAAGATCTGCAGACTCATGTTTCCAAAGGTGCTGCAATCCATTCTTTTTTGATGAATGGCATGAACAAGTGCATTATTCAACCAATTACCAGCGAGCCAATTCTTGTTATTACAAAAGATACTTATCCTCGCGTGATTATGCCTGCTGGATCTATCATTCCTAGTGATATTACTATTATTGATGATCTTGTGACTTCACATGACAATCAAGATGTTATCGAATTGCCAATCTGTGTTGGTAATGTAAATAAGATGCTTTTCAATCTGAAAATAGAACTGAAAGGTGGAGTGCCAGTAAATACGCCAGTTAAACTCTCTATTGAAATTAACGCAGACAAACTTATGTTGGTTCAAGCAAGATGTAATGGAGTGGAATGTATGGTAGAACCCCAGAATCCATTTGCCAACAAAGAACTATCGACTGAAGAGAGAATTGTACTTGTGGCAGAGAGACAGGCTAATTTGGAAGCTGAGAGAAATCACGGAACTCCAACGAAGAGTGGATTGATAAAATTGCGTGAAGCCTACGAAAGAGCTGGAAATTCATTTCGTGCTGCTGAAACTTTTGAATTCCAGAATGAACTTTATCCTAGTCCAGACAATTATAACAATATAGGAGTGCTCTACTCTAGTGCTGGCGTAAAAGACAAGGCTATAGAATATTATGAAAGAGCATATCAGTACAACCCTAATAATTCTACTATTAATTTTAACCTTGGACACTCTTTGATGTACAAAGATCCGCAAAGAGCAAGACAATTGATAAACACAGCTTATGAGAAAAATCCTACAGATGGGGCTACGATAATTTTATTGGCACGAATGGAGAGACAAGTAGGTAATAGCGACAAGGCTAAAGAATTGGAAGAACAAGCTTATGATATTCTTTTAAGAAAATGGAAGTCAAAGTCATTGGCCTCACATGAATATAGTTGGCTATCTTCGTTGGCATCAGATTTGGGGTGTCATGATATATCTAATCAAATACAAAATTCTCAGACTGGTGCGGAAACAGAGAAGTATTATGATGACGAGAATCTGACGCGGACTCGTCAAAATGTTTTGGATAAATTTTAATTATTGTGATATGAATTGGATAATTCCAGAAAACAAGTTGGATGCACAACAACGCGAATTTATCGTCAATGTTGATATTACTCGCAAGAATGTGTGGATTAAAGGCTTTCCTGGATCGGGAAAGTCAGTGCTCCTTGCTTATACTATTAAAAGAATAAAATCAAAAGATAGTGGAGCAAGCGTGTTGTTAGTCGTGTTCACACACTCTCTCATTTCTATGTATGAAGCTGCATTTGCAGAAATGGGGTTGGATTTTCCTGTTAATGTTATGACTTTTTATGATTTTATGAAATCAAACGAAAGTTATGATTATATACTAGCAGATGAAGTTCAAGACTTGACACCTAGTGTATTGCAGAAAATGAAAGACAGAGCTAGACATGTTGTTGTAGCTGGAGATTCTAATCAATCAATTTATGACAAGGACCCTAAATTCGAAGAAGAAACGGTCAGTCCAAGTAGAATAAATGAATTATTGTCTTCCAGTGAATTTGAACTTGGTATTATCCATCGACTCTCTAGTTCAATCATAAATGCATTACAAAAGTTTCTTCCTAGTTTGAATATCTTCAGTGCAAAACGTGATTTAACAAAGGAGACGACCCAGATTCGCTTATGTGAGGCTCGTCATGAAGAAGATGAGGTAAAATATATTATGACAGAAGCCCTAAAAGCAGTTAAAGTTGGTCAGACTGTTGGCATTTTGATTCCAACTCATAAAGATATAAGGAAATTTATCAAATCAGCTATTGAATCAGAGGGCAAACGACCTAGAAATGATGACGAACAATCAATGGATTATGCTGAAATTAATCGTTATTTGTCGTCAAATAACATTCCAATGCAATATGTTGGTAATGGTTATGGTCAGTTTAATGGCAATGCTAACAAAGTATGCGTTATGACATATCATAGCTCGAAGGGACTTGATTTCGATAATGTGTTTCTTCCTTATTTAAACAATTCTTTATTTATTGCTCCTAATCGTGGCAATAGCGAATTAGGTCAGACTTTGTTTATGGTGGCTATGACACGTAGTCGTAAGAATTTATATCTTACTTATAGTGGTGTCAAACACAAATATCTTCGAAATTTTGAGGCAGACTGTCATAAAATAGATATACATGATGCACTTAATGTTCAACAAAAATTTGATGGAGACAGCATTTTTGCTGGTTTTTAGGTTATGATAAACAACTATATTGCATTGATACGTAAATCCGATTTTGTTGATATGTTCAAATATGGCAGTATACATATCAATAAAGAAATGGAAAGACCTTTTAATAATATTGATCAGTTATGTGCTGGTATCCCTATTATTGAAGATTCTTCGTTTAATATAAATGAATTTGAATATAGTTTCGAATATTTATTTATTCATTTTACAAGAGAAGGATGGGATAATTCTACTATTGTTAATATAGCAGACATTCAAGGAGTGTATCCTTTAGATGAGGAAGCAAAAAAAGAATTATCTATTTCGCTTGATAAACGAATAGAGATTAAAGATCCTCTTTGGCCTGATGCTGTACGCAATTTACAAAAAAAGAATGCTCTTCAAAATTGCCAAAAAGGAGTCAAAAATATTTGGAATATATATGGCCTCAAAGATTCTATTGAGGAAATGACTTCGTTTATTACTAATGAAGTAATAAATGAAGTTATAGATGAATTGTTTAATAATCGTCGTCCTGAAGGAGATTTGTCAATTTGGGTTTATATAATGAGATATGAACGTCATGGTTACTATCCCAAAAATACAATAGGTGCATTTATGGATGCTGTACATGCAATCTGTAATCATATGGCTAAAAAAGAGACCGATAGTGCAGTATTAGAAAACACTGGAATTATGAAATTTTTGCAAAAACTCAATGAAGAAGATTTCAAGATAAATTTTGATGATATATTGAAAAAACTGAATGAAGAGCAAGAATGTTCAAAATTTATGGATCATGTAAAAAAAATTGGAAAAGATGTTTCAATTATAAATACAGCTGTGCTTTTCTATTTATATAGAGATAGATACAAAGAAGTTTTTTCTTACGAACCTCAATGGGTTGAAAATGGCAAGAAAAATGGAAAAGAATTTTCTGTTACTTGCTATATGTTGGGGTGCATTTTAGGGCATGAACATACCTATGATTGTTTGTATGAACGTTTACCTTTGTCAATTTTTAAGCATTCTGATGTAGATAGTAATGTGACAGTTCCTAAAGAATCCGATTTCACAAAGGAAAAGCAGCCTGAGAATGAGAAAGAAAAAAATATTTGTTTAGAGTCTACGTCTCATGAATTAAATAATTTGCCTCAAAAACAAACTAAGGAATTAGAATCTCGCAATAAAATAATTGATTCTAAAGAAATGACTCAAGAAGAAATCAATTTTGAATCATAGGAATAGACAGATTGAATGTGTGAAATAATTTAGTCAACGAAAACGCAATAAAAAGCCACTGACTTACGAGTTGGTGGCTTTTTATTGATTCATAGATTTTGAGGATTGTTAATGGTGAAACACCATACCATTTAGTGTTTTCTCATTTTTATGTTTTCTCCGTTGGGGAGTTTTCCCACACAAACTTGTTTGTGGTTTTCCAAGCGTCTGATATTATAGATGACGCTGTTTTCTGTTTGATTATGAGTTTTGTTGCGGGGCAGGTTTGAAACCTGCCTCTACGACCTTCATGTGAAGTTGAGTCTAAATGACATGTCTCCAGCACCGACAATGAAGCTTTTTTATAGAGCCTCGTTTTCTGTTTCCCATTTTCTATTTGTTAGTAATTTAGATTAATCTTAGACAGCTTATTTTTAATCGGCAAAGAATATTGCATTATAATTTTATTACATTTGTGGAGAATTTGTAAGAAAAAAGATTGTAATGAAATTGCATAAAATAGTATACGGCGTTATAGCTTTAATGTTGGCATCTTGCCAAGGCAAAGTAGAGAATAAGAATAATGATAAAGTAGACGAGATGTCGCACGATTCTATCGCTACGAAGGTGGATTCTATTCCGTCTACAGACAGCATATCTATAAATAAAGATTCATTGGCTAAAGACTCTTTGGCGAAACCTGATTCGATGCCTATTCCAAGGGAAATCCCAAGGGAACTGATTGTCCAGACATTGCAGTTTGATGACACATTCATCGTCCGCAAAACATTGAAAAACCATCCGCCTGTGAAGGGTATCTACGTGAGCGGACCTATCGCCGGACACAGCCGTTTCAAGGAACTGCTTGAGATGGTGGAGACGACGGAGCTAAATGCGATGGTGATAGACGTGAAGAACGACAACGGAAATGTGACATATAATATGGAGCATAAACTGGTGAATGAGTTTAAGGCTAACATCCGCTATATCCGTGGTATACAGTCGTTTTTGGCTAATCTGCACAGCAAGAATATCTATGTGATCGGTCGTGTTGTGGCATTCCGTGACCCGTTGCTGGCTAAGAAGAATCCTGATTGGTGCGTGCATAGGAAAGACGGTTCGATCTATTACGACCGTGCAGGGCTTGCGTGGGTGAACCCATACAACCGTGAGGTTTGGAAGTATCTCGTGTCAATTGGAAAAAGAGCCGCAGCCGACGGTTTCGACGAGATTCAGTTCGACTATATCCGATTCTCAACAGAGGTGAAGGATTCGGAAGTCAATTACGGATACGGCTCAGACACGATGTCCAAGCAGCAGGTAATCACAGAGTTTGTGAAATATTCGGCAGAGGAGTTTGGCAAATGTGGAATCGCCTTTTCTGCTGATGTGTTCGGCACGGTTATCGACAACGATGTGGACACACGTCTTGTGGGACAGAACTATGCTGATATGGGCAAATACGTCTCAACTATATCACCGATGATTTATCCGTCTCACTACGGACCAAAAGTGTTTGGCATTCCGATTCCAAACAATGCTCCATACCAGACAATCCTTGGCTCTATGAAATTGTCGAAGAAAGTGTTGGATTCGCTCGACCGCAAACCGAATGTGAGAGCGTGGCTTCAGGATTTCAACGCTCCTTGGGTGGCAGGTGCGCGAGCATATACAGCTGCGGATGTGCGTGCCCAGATCGACGCTATCTATGATGCCGGCTACAACGAGTGGCTGTTGTGGAATGCGTCTGTTAAATACAGAAAAGACGCTTTGATAAGAGTGGGAGACACAGTCCCAGCGTATAAGAAATATAAGAGTGTCGCACCACAGAAACCAGCTGCCACAACTAATGACTCAGCAGCGGTTGCCACAAAAAAAGAAACTGTTGTCAAAGACAGTATGGGTGTCGCACCGTCTAATGCAAAAAAAGATAGTCTGCAGAATTGATTATACCAAATTAATATTTAATTTTGTACGTGATAAGTGAAAGCAAAATACTTTTATGCGAAATATTTTGTTTTAAGTGATAACTAAAAAAAGGACAGATGATTAGGTTTCTGAGACGTAATGTGTCGCTTCTATTGTATATAGTGGCGATGTTCTTGTTTTCAGCCTGTGGAAGCAAGATGAGTGAAGACGAGGTAAAGGATTATGTGACCGGATTTACCTCAAGGTATTTTGGAGGTGAAAAATCTACAATCCAGGTGATTTTCAGTGATGATGTGCTAAAGAACAAAGAAGAGAAAGATTTGGCACAGTTCATGGAATTTTCTCCGTCTCTGGATGGTACTTTCGTAAAGAAGGACGATTACACATTGTCGTTCGTCCCTGATCAGAACAGTGTCAAATTCGGATCAACCTACAAATGTACGGTTAAGATGGAGAAGTTGTTCAACAACGACAAGATGCCAGATTTCTCGTTCGATGTAGAGATGATCGCACCGTCGGCAAAATTGAAGATCAACTCAGTCCGTGTGGATTTGGTCAATTCAGACGCGGTGATTGTAAGTGGAGTGCTTTCATTCACTATGGAAGTTGACAAAAGCAGACTTTCACCATCCATGTTTACTATAGATGGTGTTGAACAGAGTGATGTCCTGATAGAGCAGATGTCATCGCCAAACATGTACCGTTTTGAGGTACGTAATGTGAAGAAGGGAACAGAGTCAAAGAAATGCAAATTACAATTTGATGGAACTTCTTTAAGAATTGAGAATAAACCGGCAGAAGAATTTGATCTTCCTGTGAAGTCTTTGTTTGAACCTATATCAGTCTCTTGTACAGGAGTAAAAGAAAAAACAGTGTCTGTGTATTTCTCTGAAAAATTGGATTCAAAGCAGAATTTGAATGGATTGATAGAGGTTTATACCAATGGATCAAAAGAATCTGTCAAGATAGAGCAGTTTGAGGATCATGTGAACTTGATTTTCACAACTAAATCGAAGGCAAACAAAGGTGAGGTTGTCGTACATTCTGGAGTCAAGAGTTCAACTGGCAAGAAAATAACATCTGATTATAAATTTCCAATTACATATTCTTTAGGCATTCCGAGTTTGTCAATTTTGGATAATGGTTCAATTTTGGCAAATCCTGCCGACGTGAAAGTCAGATTCAGAGCGTCGAATATTTTTGCTGTCGATGTGGATGTCCTAAAAATCTATTCCAACAACGTGTTGAGCTACCTGCGTGATGGAACATCTAATAATAGCTACTATGATTATGATTACGAAGATGAGTATTATGGTGGTGGCAGTGACGCATCCATCCGTCGTTATGGAAGAATGATCTATCATAAGACAGTCCGTCTTGACGATACTGATGATTTTGACAGCGAGGAAAGCCATCTATACACTGTTGATTTGAGCGGATTGTTTGATGATGATCCTACTGCGATTTATCAGGTCTACCTGTCTTACAAGAAGGAATATGCGATGTGTAATGCAGGAGGAAACTCACGAGCTATCGAATTGAACACAACTGAGGGTGTGAGTGAGAGAATGGAGGCTCTTTTCGACCGTGACGGATACTTTGATTTGCAATCAGTAATGGGTTATAGCTATTGGGGATCTGATGATCCGACTAAAGATGACTATTACACTTGGAACAAATGTGTGAAGAGCAACCTTTACCGATTGAGTGACCTTGGTATTACGGTGAAACGTGCAGGAGGTAAGGACATCTGGGTGAGTGTCGCAGATCTACTTAAAGCCTCTCCTGTGAGTGGAGCCAAAGTGACGGCTTATAATTATCAATTGCAACCGGTTGCGGAAGGAAAAACAGACTCTGAAGGTTTCTGCGACATGACTTGTGAAAATATACCATATTTCGTTGAGGTAGAAAGAGAAGGTTTGAAAAGTTATGTCAAAGTGTCAAACGGATCAGAGCTTTCATACAGTAGTTTCGATGTGTCCGGAGTCGACAAACAACGAGGATTGAAGGCTTACATTTATGGAGAGAGAAACGTATGGCGACCAGGAGATACTCTTCATTTGTCTGTAATGCTAGAGGACACAGATAACAATCTGCCAGAGAATTGTCCTGTGACAGCGGAGATGTTCAATCCACAGGGACAGTTTTATTCAAAGCATGTCACTCGTAATGGAGAGAACGGACTATATGCGTTCTCTATTCCTACAAAAGATGAGGATCAGACAGGAGTTTGGCGAGTTGTGTTTGAAGTAGGAGGCCGTTCGTTTACTGAGTATGTTAGAATTGCTACTATCAAGCCAAACAGAATCAAAATTACTCTTGATGCCAAAGGTGATAGGATCACGACAGGAAAGTCTTCAGATATGAAGATCCATGCGAATTGGTTGACAGGAACACCTGCAGGTGGCTTGAACTATAAGGTGGATGCTGATATCTCCGTCGACAGATGCCCATTCACAGCCTATAAAAACTATACATTTGTCAATCCATTCTCTGAATTCCGCAAGGCGAATGTCCGCATTGGAGATGGAGTCTTGGATGAAAATGGATATGACAGTGTTGATGGTGTGAGCAGTAGTGATGACGAAGATGAATATAGTGGACCTCAATCGTTTGCTTCATTATTCTCAGATTCTGAGGATGCACCGTCATTCCTGCATGCTACAGTGACAGCAAGAGTGTTTGAGAAGGGTGGTGACGCAAGTATTGTGTCGAAGGATTTCAAGTGTTCTCCATTTGCCACATATGTCGGAATTGATTTGAAAGATAGAAACTTTGAGACAGACCAGGATCTGAAGTTCAATGTGGTTGTTGTTGACGAGAATGGCAAGAAGACAAATACAAAGCTTAAATACCGTATCTTCAAGTTGGAATGGCGTTGGTGGAGTGAGTACAACAGTAAATATCTTCGAGATTTTGTTTCAGGCAAACATAATAAGCCAGTTGCAGAAGGCACGATGAATACTAATGGAGGAGTGGCAACAGTTCCATTCAGAATCAACTATCCAGAGTGGGGTAGATTCTTGGTTATTGTGTCTGATGAGGAAGGCAATCATACTACTGGAGGTACGATCTTGATTGATTGGCCATCGTCTCGTGGTATGAGCAATAAGGAAGACGCAACATCATCAACGATGTTGATGCTTTCAACAGATAAGGAGACTTATAATGTTGGCGACGATGCTGTTGTCTATATTCCTGCGGCGAAGGGAGCAAGAGCTCTTGTATCAATTGAAAGCGGAAATAAGGTGTTGTCAAGAGAATGGGTGTCTGCATCAGACGTTGTAAGCAAATATACAATCAAGATCACAAAGGAGATGACACCTAATGTGTATGTTTCGACAAGTTTGATAAATCCGCATGCTGTTTCGGCGGATGGAAAACCGATCCGTAAGTATGGAGTCAAGTCGTTGACTGTCGAGGATCCAAAATCACATCTGGTCCCTACAATCGGTATGCCTGATGAGTTGCGTCCACAGACAAAATTCAAGGTTAAGGTGGGCGAGAAGAATGGCAGAGCGATGAGCTATACATTAGCTATTGTCGACGAAGGTTTGTTGGATATAACATCGTTCAAGACGCCGAACCCTTGGCCAAGTATGAATGAAAAAGAGGCTCTTAATGTTAATACATATGATATGTATGCCGACGTTGTTGGCGCATCGACAAGTGTATTCCAGAATATCTTGAGTATCGGAGGTGACGTTTCAATCAACAAGTCGGCTCAGAAGGAAAAGAGATTCAAGCCAGTGGTTAAGTTTATCGGACCATTCACATTGAAGGCCGGAGAGACGAAGGAGCATGAACTTCAGTTGCCAATGTATGTCGGTAGCGTACGAACTATGGTTGTCGCATGTGATGGTGATAAGTCGTACGGTAGCGCAGAGAAGACAACTACAGTGTCCGCTCCATTGATGGTGATGAGCTCACTTCCTAGAGTCCTTACTAATGGAGAGAATGTTAAATTGCCTGTTAACGTGTTCTCATCTGTAAAACAAGGACAGAACGCAACAGTGACAGTGGCTGTTGATGGACCGCTTTCTATTGTTGGCTCAAACACAAAGAGTGTCAATTTCACAGCTGCAGGTGATAAGATTGTCTACTTTGATTTGAAGTGTGATCCGACAAAAGAGGGAATCGCACACGTTAAGATCAAGGGATCTGGAGCAATGCAGGCAAGTGAGGAGATTGCAATCGAGGTGAGAAATCCACAACCAATCATTGTAAACAGCGAGTCGCAGGTCGTAGATTCACAAACTTCATTCTCTTGGACTCCGTTTGTGAAGAATACAACAAACAAAGCTTGTGTGACAATCAGCCCAATGCCGAATATCGACGTTCAGGCGGCATTCTTGAAGATGATCCACTATCCATATTGCTGTAGTGAGCAGGTGTCGAGCCGATTGTTGTTCTATCTGAATGCGGAGAAGTTTATTAATCCAGATATGAAACAGGCATTGCAAAACGAGATCAACCACTATTTGACAGTTCTTTACGGACGTCAGAAGTCGAACGGAGCTTTCGTCTACTGGCCAGGAGATAACGAAATCAACGAGTGGATCACAAATATGGTTGGACATGTTTTTGTAGAGGCAAGAAGCAAGGGCTATACAGTGCCAGACGACGTTTATGACAGATGGTTGAGTTACCAAAAGTCGAGAGCACGTGAAGATGGAAACCGCACTACGCAGGCATACCGTCTATATACTTTGGCTTTGGCTAAGAAGGCGGATGAGGCAGCTATGAATAAGATGAAGGAGAAACTGTCAAGTCAGGATATCGTATCTAAAATACTGCTTGCATCAGCTTACTCGTTGGTCGGAAAGAATAATATTGCGACTTCAATATTGAGTGAAGTGACTGACGAGAAGATAGAGACATACCGTTATCACTGGAGTCGAGAGTGGACATTTGGTTCAAGATTGAGAGACCGTGCTTTGTGGCTTGAGGCATTGGTGATAAGCGGAAATACCAAGCAGGCATTCGATGTCGCAAAATATATTGCGGCAAAATACAATGCGCAGAGTAGCTGTACGTACGAGACTGCATATTCAATGTTGGCTATGAACAGATTGAGCAATGTCCTTTCTTCTACGGCTAATACTACAGTTATTCAGAAAGGACAGACTGTCAAGACTGTAGCTTCTTCTGTTCAGAAAGATAATTCCGGCAAGGCATCTTTGAATACACCAATTGTTGAACTTGATCCTAATGCAGGAGAGTGTGTTGTCAAGAACAACAATGCATCTACAACTTACGCTACACTTTGTTTGTCACGTAAACCATCATCAACAGAAGTGTTGTCAAATGGTGGCCAAGGTTTGGAAATCAGTGTCGTTTATGAGGATGAGTCAGGAAAAGAGGTCTCTATAGCTAACTTGAAGCAGGGTGCGGAGATTATTGCACGAATTGTAGTGAAGAATGCCTCAGGAACAGAGGATTCTCGTCTGATGGCGTTGACGTATGCTTGGCCATCAGGTTTTGAGCCATGGAATGACATAGCTTCTGATAATGACGATTGCGACTATGTTGACCAGCGTGACGACAAGAAGATCTGGCATTTTGTTTTGAGCAAGTATAAAGTGAAGACATTCAAGATGAAACTACGTGCGGCATATTGCGGAGATTTCATCGTGCCATCGACACTTTGCGAGGATATGTATGATGCTGAAATAAATGCGCATACAGCATCGTCGAAAGTCAAGATCTCAGAATAATTAGTGGTTATATAAAAGCGAAAAAAAGACGGAGGAATCTCCGTCTTTTTTGACGTTTAAATTTGTTGGCATGAATACGTCGTCAGACGTTTATATTGTTTGAATACGTCGTAGACGTTCAATGTTGGTAGACGTTTTATGTAGGTAGATGAATCGTAGGAAAATAATAAAATATTCATTAATTGGTTTGTTGGCAATATACATAACGTGGTTATGGATAGTGCCGTGTCGTTTGTTTTCAGATGTCAGTTATTCGACGGTTGTGGAGGATCGAAACGGACAGTTGATCGGCGCACGAATATCGCAGGATCAGCAGTGGAGATTCCCGTTGCAGGATTCATTGCCAGAGAAATACGTCAAATGTCTGGTGCGGTTTGAAGACAGAGGTTTCTACCATCATCTAGGTGTGAGTCCGTCGGCTATAGCACGAGCTATCAAACAGAATTTTGAGGCAGGCAGAATAAAGAGTGGCGCCAGTACAATCACAATGCAGGTGGCGCGTATGAGTCGCAAAAAGGAGCGTACCTTCATCCAAAAAGTGATTGAAGCATTTGTTGCATTCCGTATAGAGGCACAATATTCCAAACATGAGATTCTCCAGCTTTATGCCGCCCATGCTCCGTATGGCGGTAATGTGGTGGGGTTCCCGGCTGGATGTTGGCGTTATCTTGGTCACGACGGAAACAATCTGTCGTGGGGTGAGGCTGCTGTGATGGCTGTGTTGCAAAACTCACCGTCGATGATCAACCTTGCAAAGAAACGACCGTTGCTGATGGAGAAACGAAACCGTCTGCTTAAACCCCTATACGAAAGTGGAGACATCACAAAAGGGGATTATGAACTAGCGATCGAGGAACCGTTGCCGTCTAATCCCAATAAGATTCCGAGTGCCGCTCCGCATCTGGTGGAGTGGTATGCCCAGAAAAACAATGGTGAATATGTGCGCACCACCGTCGACCTTAATCTTCAGAAGGATGTGGAGTCGATTGCGAAGCGACGCAATGATGAGTTGAGAGTGCATGGTATACACGACTTGGCGATTGTTGTGATTGACGTGCAGAGCGGTGATGTGATCGCATATTGTGGAAATGCCAATTCATCGTTGAAAAGAGCTGGTGTTTGTGTGGATGTTGCAAGATCACGACGAAGTTCAGGAAGTTTGCTGAAACCATTGCTGTATTGTGCCGCATTGCAGGACGGATATATCCTTCCAAATACGTTGCTTCCGGATGTGCCGATAAATATCAACGGATTCCGTCCTAACAACTATGATAAGGATTTCCGTGGCGCGGTATCCGCTTCTGAAGCTTTGAGCAAGTCTCTTAATGTCCCTAATGTCCTGTTGTTGAGAGATTATGGAATCGACCATTTCATCGAGGTATTACGCAGATGCGGACTCTCCACAATCAACCGTACTGCGGATGTCTATGGATTGTCATTGATTCTTGGAGGAGCGGAGATCACATTGTTGGACATCACTCGCGCGTATGGAAAAATGGCAAGGAATTACGAGTATTCCGTCGCATCAAGGAATAAGGATCTGGATAATCCGGCAGCCATCGATGATTTTGAGAAAACTTTTATTTTGACGGATAAAGCGGCGTTATTCCACACAATAGAGGCGATGAAGAGAGTGGAGCGATTAGACCATATGGATATGTATAAAATCAGTGGCTATCGAGATATCGCATGGAAGACAGGTACGAGCTACGGAGCGAGAGATGCCTGGTCAGTCGGTTTTGACCATCGTTATGTGGTGGGCGTGTGGGCAGGAAACGCGGAAGGCCAGGGTGTGGCAGAGCTGACGGGAGTACATACGGCATCACCAGTCATGTTTGATGTGTTCAACCATCTGACATATAGTAAGAAAGATGGCAAGAAATGGTTTTCGAATCTTAAAGTGAGCGACGGTGCGGAGATGAAAATTTGTCGACAGTCTGGAATGCTTGCAAGTTTGGAATGCCCGAATCCGGTCACACAAGTGATGCCGGCAAACGGTGTAAACTCAGGAGTCTGTAAGTATCACCATGTGGTGAAGGTGACTGAGGATGGCAAGTATCGCGTCGCCAAGATGGAAGATCCAAGCGTTGACGCCACATATTTCACATTGCCGGCCAACATGGAGTATTACTATAAGAAGAATCATCCAGAATATGTCACATTGCCTCCTTACAACGACGTTTTCATTGGAGAAAAGAGCAAGAGTAATCTTGGATTCATATATCCGCAGAATGGAGCAATCCTGTCGTGTGTCGGCAAATCATCAGACAGTGAAAACGGAGTGCTTTTCGAATTGGCCCACAAACGACCTATGACAGAAGTGTTCTGGTTCATTGATGGCAGATACCTTTCATCCACGGTCGGTGAGCATAAGCTACAGATTGAGATGGAGGAGGGAAAACATAAGATTTCTGTTGTGGATGAGAATGGTGACAAGGCAGAAGTGAGGGTGGAGAACAGGCGATAGAAACCGTTAGAAGATGACGATAAATAAAGAATTATGGAGAAACAGCGTGCAGGAAGAAACCGAACAATGACGTTGAATGATAAAGAACGTGAAGAATTGAGAAAAGATATATCCTTTCTCTCGGATAATTGTGCTGTCGACGGTGCTGTCGACAAGACATTCAACCAGGATCTGTTCGAAGTGTTGGATTTTCTGCCCAAGCATTTTGTGGATCTGCTTATTATCGACCCTCCTTACAATCTGTCGAAGAATTTCGCAGGAAATAAGTTCAGAAAAACGGATGATGCCGCATATATAGAATACGTGAGAAGCTGGTTGCCGAAAGTGATGGAGTTGCTGAAACCCAATGGCAGTGTATATGTCTGTTGTGACTGGAAATGCACGAGTGCCATTTATCAGGTGTTGAGTGAGTGTGCTGTGGTTAAAAACCGCATCACATGGCAGAGAGAGAAGGGCAGAGGGGCAAAGACAAACTGGAAGAACGCAATGGAAGATATCTGGTTTGGTGTGGCGGATGAAAACAATTACTATTTTGATGTTGAGGCGGTGAAGCAGAAGAGGAGAGTGGTGGCTCCATATAAAGAAGACGGTAAAGCCAAGGATTGGGAGGAGACAGATGAAGGAAAATTCCGTCTCACATATCCTTCCAATTTTTGGGATGACATCAGCATACCTTATTGGTCGATGCCGGAAAATACGGACCATCCTACGCAAAAACCGGAGAAATTGATTGCCAAACTTATTCTGGCGTCATGTCCTGTCGACGGAATTGTCTTCGATCCGTTTTTAGGAAGTGGCACAACATCAGTAGTGGCGAAAAAATTAGGACGACACTATTGCGGGGTTGAAATCAACGAAGAATATGCGTTGTTGGCAGCCAAACGTCTACGCAAAGCAGAAACAGACACCAATATCCAAGGATATAATGATGGCGTGTTTTGGGAAAGAAACACGTTGAATATGCAGAAAAAGAAAAAATAGAATCACATGTCGTAGAGACACACGGACGTGTGTGTCATACCTATCGGACGTGTGTGTCAAATCAGAATTTGTATGAGACCAAGACGTATATGTCAAATCAAATGATATAAGTGTTTGATTTTGATGTTGTTGTCCGACGATGCGAAAATCAGTCATGGAATACGTTCATATTTTGTTTTGAAAATTATTATCAAACGCCCAATGATAGTATGTTAAAAAATCTTTACAACTCATTAAAAAAAACATAAATAACTTTTTGAGTTGTATTTTTTTATAATTTTGCAAGCAGATATAAGTGTAAGACAACTTAATGAGGGTGTTGTTCCGATTAGTCTTATTAATAGGGTAATTGCTATAAGGTGATAAATGCGATGATTTGGTGAGTATCTCTTATGGTTTTGTAAGGTTTATCGTACAGGCAGTCCACACTCTCTTTTTTATTAAACAGTCTGCATCGGATTGCAACAGACATATAAGAATAAAATGAAAAAAATTTTTTTACTTTCCGGTATACTCTTTTGTATGTTTGCATCATGTAAAGATAAAGATGATGACAAAAAGATAAGAAGAGACCAAAACCCAACCGATACAGTTCCTGTGGTTCCAGCTGTGAGACGTCTCGCTTATTCTACTTTTCAAACAGTAGGCGTTGATATGAATACAAAGATGCGTGACACTATCAATCTGAATCTAAATTACGAATATGATTCTGAAGGCAGAGTTATAAAGGTTTATGACATCAACGGCTACAGAGAAGATTATGATTATAAAGGCTTAGTCAAGACTACTTTTGAGGGTGGCGTTGAGACAGCAACTGGAGAACTCAATATAGGATATTCAATTGCCAGCGACTCTGCGTACAATGGTAGTTATAAACATGTCTATTCTTATGATGATAATGGATATATTAAAGAATATAATTCAAAGTTTGTAGTGGATGAGAAGAACAGCAGTTATTATTCTTATTCATACACATGGCAGGAAGGCAACATTGTAAGTTGTGTTGTGACTGATGGCGGTAACCATAATGGAGCTGCTATGGAATTAGGTGCTTCTGATTATGTGTATGAATACACGAATGAAACTGTTTCCACACCGATTGTAAACAAATCTGATTTGGTTTTCTTCTTTGATAATGTCATGGATTTTTCTTTCGCATATGGAAAAAAATGTAAGAATTTGCCAGTCGCAGTCAACAATCAGAAGATAGAGTGGACTTTAGACGAAGAAGGATATCCGGTCAAAGTTGTTGCAAATAATGCGGTAGCAACGTTTACTTGGAAATAATTCAGATTCTTTATAGATAAATCAAAAAGAGCTCGGTAAATAAGCCGGGCTCTTATTGTTTATAGTAGATGAACTGATTCTCTTGGTATTTTGTACAATTTCTAATAAGAAAGAGTACTCTTTATTCACTTATTTGCGTAAAGAGTTGCGTCGAAGTAGGATTAGATCCCTGTACATAAGTCTAGTTTCTAATTCACCGTCTTTTTCGCTGTTCCAATTACGGTATTTCATTTCTTGTTCTGTTGTCGAAAAGAAAAGATTCAATCCGTTGCGTTGATAATAATCAATTAATTCAGGTTCATTGTATGCGTCGACAATTAGATGTCGACAGCCAGATTTATTTCTATTGTTTGTAAACCATTTGGTTACAAACTCAATGATTTGCTCTCCTAGATGATTCCCTTTGTATTTGATATCAACTCCAAGTTGAGCAAGTAAGATAGCTGGATAATTGATGAGTCCTTTTTGGTGATGGACTTCGTAACCTATCTTTTTTTGACGGCTGTTACCCAAATGCTTTGTAAAAATACTTGCATTAGCGACTGTGAATCCTGCTACTATTTCGGTAGGGTTATTGGGATGAATATAAAAGTATGTTTTCCCGAATAGTTCGTCTTGGTAGGTTTGAGCTTCGTTACGAAAAAAGTTGTTCACTGTTTCGCGACCACAATCAAACGACTGTAAATCAAGTGGTGCTTGACCTACAGAAAGCATAAATAGAGAATCGAGTGAAATCATAGATTTTGTTCCAATTTCTTTAGATATTCTTCAACCCAAATTCGGTTTTTCTCTTCCCAATCATTGAATTTGTCTTCTTTTTCTTGACTCCATTCAGACCCTGCGAGATGTTGAGCATTGTATTCGCATTGCTCTATGAATTGTTCTGCTACTTCTCCTGTTAAAACAGGTATGTTTGTTACTGGTATTGCCATAATCTTTTTGACTGTTTTTTATTTTCTTGACAAAGATAGTGTTTTTTTGCAAAATGATTTGAAGAAATCTAATAATTAAATTTTGTGTTTTTTCATATTCCTGAACTCGCTGTGTTTTGAGGTGTTATTTTTCATTTTTACTAATTCTTCCAATTCGAAAAAAATATTCAGACAATAGTCAATTGTAACATTTATGCGTTACAAAAGGTGTTTTTGGGCTTTTTGTTAAGCGATTTGTCTTTTATGTTAGTGTGAAATGTCCTTTTATTTGTTAATTTGTCGTTCAGATTTAGTATTAGGAAGGAACTATAGTATAACAATTAAAGCTCATTATCATGAAACATTCTTACAACTTTAGAACATATCTGTTGTCCGCTTTTGCAGTTGGCTCTTTTGCCACTGCTTTTGCTCAGACGACATGTTTGAATGGCCGTACAGAAGGTTTCGGCCAGACTCCTCCAATCCATGTGGAGGGGAATAAACTTATGGATGAGTGTGGCAACCAGGTGGTGCTGCATGGTGTGATGGATACTCCCAACGGATATTTCAACGGTAACTTCAGCCGCTGGAATTTTGATTGGGGAAAGGGTTATGATGCACCTACGGCGATTCCTAACGTGACAGAATACTTCAAGAAGATTTTCACTGTCCTAGGATCACAGGATAAAGGTGTCTATTGCAACGTCTTCCGTCTGCATATGGATCCATGCTGGACAAACGACCCGAATAAGGAATGTATTGGCAATGGAGGTGAACATAATATTAGTCAGTTTTCTGCTGATCGTTTGAGATATTTCCTCGACAATCTTTACTTTCCTTTGGCTAAGGAGGCCATAAAGCACGGAATGTATGTGATTATGCGTCCGCCTGGAGTCTGCCCAGAGGAGATAAAGGTGGGGGATGCTTACAATGAGTATCTGAAGACTGTATGGGATATCGTATCGTCTAACGATTCGATAAAAAAATATGAGGGAGTCATCTCTCTTGAACTTGCCAACGAGCCTGTCCGTCTGTACGACAAAAATGGAACTGAGACTGGCAATGCTCCATGGGCGCCAAGAGATTTCTTCCAGCCTGTGCTTGATATAATCCGCAGAAATGGATTCAAAGGTATTGTGTGGGGTGCTGGAACAGGCTATCAGTCGCAGTATGGCGGTTACAAGGATTATCCGTTGGTGGATCCTCTGAATAATCTTGGCTACGCTTGCCACGTCTACACTGGCTGGTATGGAAATGCCGATGATTATGGTTCGACGCAGGGATTTATCGACCAGTTCAAGAAGCAGGTTCCTGTTGTGGAGACAAATCCGGTTGTGGTCACTGAGTGTGACTGGAGTCCTGGACACGTCGTCGGCACAAATTTCGATGGATCATTGAAGTCGGAAAACCTTGGAACTTGGGCGACTGGTTCGACAAGCAAGTGGGGAGTACGTTTCAAAGCGGTGATGGATAAGTATAATCTGTCTCTCACTCTGACTGGAACGGATGATTATGTGGATATGGCCCACTATTTGGAGACAGGCGAGATCCGTTATGCTTTCTATGGCAAAGAGGGAGCGGAAGACGCGTGTGGAAAAGCATGTTGGGACTGGTATAAAGAGTATGCCAAGGTGAATTATCCGCAGTTTTGTGAAGGAGATTTGGAGCCTATCGATTGTCAGGGATTCTTCCCGTTGACGAGAGGATGCTTTAATCCGAGTATATTTGAGACAGGTACGTACAACTATAAGACAAAGACATTGATCACAGGTCAGTATGGATTTGGAGGATGGACGTACGACCAGCCGATTGATTTGAGCGGATATGATAAGTTGGTTGTCACATTGGAGAAGCCATGCGACAGGTCTGCATCATTTCGTCTGTTTGATAAAAATGATTATTGGTCAACTCCATACGCTTTCGATTTTGATGCAAATGAGACTGTCGGAGAGATAAACCTGAAGAATTCGTTCAAGGGTGATAGTGGAGAATTGTTAGACCCGTCACACATTTATATCGCAGGTTTCTGGACATACGGAGGCGGTGATGGCGTGCAGATCAGGTCTATTGAGTTAGTGAAAGATCCAACAGGAAACGTGGATATTGAAAAGGATAGAGACGTTTTGAGTATTGAGTATGTGTCGCCAACGGGAATGGTTGGAAGTCAGCCATTTGAAGGAGTGAATATGGTTCGCACCGTCTACACGAATGGCGACGTTGTGGTTTCGAAAGAGTTTAGAGTATATAAATAAATTATTTATGTGTTTTGAAAAGGAGGTACGTGAGTATCTCCTTTTTGTGTATAAATTGGTGCTCTGACCCAGTTTATATGGGTAGAAAGAATTAAATTTTCAATAACAATTCCGATTCTGTTGTTATTTTGTTACTTTTGCCCAAAATTTTTCTTGTAATGAAAAAGCAGTTAAATCTCAAGGTTGAGAATTTAAGGAAGATCACAGAGCAGCACATCCTATTGCGTTTGGTTGCTCCCAATGGTGATATGCCAGAGATAAAGGCAGGACAGTTTGTCGAGGTTAAGGTAGACAATGCTCCGACTGTGTTTTTGCGTCGCCCTATTTCTGTTCACTTCGTGGATTATGCGAAGCAGCGTCTTGATTTGCTTGTCGCTCTTGTTGGCGACGGTACTCGTAAGATGGCTACTCTTTCAGTTGGCGACGAAGTAAGTGTGTTGCTTCCGCTTGGAAATGGATTCCCAATGCCGACAAAGGCAGGAGCCAAGTGCCTGTTGGTAGGAGGTGGTGTTGGAATAGCTCCGCTTCTATATCTTGGCGACAGACTGAAGGCGGCAGGTCATCAGGTGTCGTTCCTTCTTGGAGCCCGCAACGCTGGCGGTGTGATGCTTGAGGATGATTTCAAGAAGTTCGGAAATCTATATCTCACTACAGAAGACGGTAGTGTGGGAGAGAAGGGTTTTGTCACAAACCATTCAATCTTGGAGAAAGAGCAGTTTGACGAGATCTTTGTATGTGGTCCGACTCCGATGATGAAGGCTGTGGCCAAGTATGCATACGCTAAGAATATCGAGTGCTACGTCTCTCTTGAGAATAAGATGGCTTGCGGACTCGGAGCTTGCTTGTGTTGTGTTACTGAGGATAATAAAGGTCATAACAGATGTGTCTGTTCAGAAGGACCAGTATTTAATATCAACGAACTACCATGGCAAAATTAGAAACTAAAATAGGAGGCCTTACACTAAAGAATCCGGTGTTGACTGCATCTGGAACATTTGGTTATGGCACTGAATTTTCAGAATTTATAGATTTGTCGCGTCTTGGCGGCTACATTATAAAGGGCACAACGTTGAATCCACGTGAGGGTAATCCATACCCACGTATGGCTGAGACTCCTTCAGGTATGTTGAACTGTGTCGGTTTGCAGAATAAGGGAGTCCATTATTTGAAGGATCATATCTATCCTAATATCAAGGATATAGATTCATGCCTTATTGTAAACTTGTCAGGAAGTACGGTTGAGGATTATGCGGAAGCTGCTGAAATCATCGGTACAATGGACAAGGTGCAGGCTATAGAGTTGAATATCTCATGCCCTAATGTGAAGCAGGGAGGTATGGCATTCGGAACCACCACTCAGGGAGTGGAACAGGTTGTTTCTGCTGTGAGAAAAGCCTATGGCAAGACTCTGATTGTGAAACTTTCACCTAATGTGACATCTATAACAGATATCGCTTTAGCTGCTGAGGCTGCTGGAGCAGATTCCGTCTCCCTTATCAACACGTTGATGGGAATGGCTATTGATGCGGAGCGTAGAAAACCATTGCTTAGCATGGTGACGGGAGGATTGAGCGGCCCATGTGTCAAGCCTGTGGCATTGCGTTGCGTATGGCAGGTGGCAAAGGCAGTGAAGATACCAGTGGTAGGTTTGGGCGGAATCATGAACGCTACAGACGCAATTGAGTTCTTCTTGGCAGGAGCGACAGCAATCGAGATCGGAACAGCAAACTTCATCGATCCAGAGACAACTGTCAAGGTTGTGGACGGAATAAATGAATATTTGGACAGACATAATTATTCGTCAATCACCGATATTATCGGTCAATTGGAGGTTTAAACTATGAGAAAGATAAGTTTTACTATTTCTATTCTGTTGGCTCTTGTGATCACAGTCCTTTTCGCAGGAGAGTTGTTTTCCAACAATGTGGAGGATCCGATTGAAGAGATACAAGAGAGAAATTGGTATTTGAATTCTATATGTGATGTTCGTCTTATGAACATTGAGAGCGATAGATTCTCATTTACTGATGCTCAGAAAGCGATTATTACCAATCGTTTGCAAAACGGAGATTTGAAACTAAGTTGTGAGATTCAGATAGCGTCAAACTTGAAACTGGATGGTTTGAAGACAGTTGATGCAGAATTTGAATTTCCACAGTTGAAGATTTCCCAGCCGCTTAATATCCTTTCTGTATCCGACAGTCTGATGATAGCAAAACTTGATGTTGATTTGGCGAAGTATTATGATGGCAAGAACAAAGATGCGTTGTTTGCAGCGATCAGTAATTTTGCATCTAATAAGAGTTTCATGATAAAACCATCGTTTGAGAATTTCGCACATGAGATAAACGATTGGGTATCAGTCGCAAAGAGACAATAAAAATATCGAGTGATATATTTTATAAAAAGCAATGACGCAAGTCATTGCTTTTTTGTTTTTATGGATATCAACCGTGGCCTGATTTTCATAAAATATTCATCTTAAAAACCAGATAGCTATAAAGATAGGAACCAAAATAGCAGATATGACGGCGATGATTTTCATAGGCATAGATTTGGCTTTCTCAATAAGTATAGCACTGATGATATGGTATACTGCGTTAGCCGTTAACAACAACAGAATATTGTCGTAGAATCCGACTGAAAAATAATTGAATGCAAAACAGGCGGACATTATGATGGCGAATGCGTAACATAATATTCGGTAATGACATTTCAGTACAATGACAACCAATGTCAACCATAACAATATGGCCATAAAAAGTGCAAAGAGCATTAAAAAGCCACCTCCTAGACTATCTCCGTCTGATGGATATTTCGCTGAAATTCCAGAGACAATGCATGGTATTATGGTTAATGCGAAAGATGTGGACAAACCGATAAATGCTAGTTTCCGCTTTGTGAAATTCTGGTTTGTGACAATTGCGGAAATTAAAAAAGCTATAAATACCAGTAAGAATATAATTTCCATAGGCAACGTCTGTTATATACACTTAATATATAGCCCAATAAAACCGTATGGCACAATTAGGGATGCCAGCGTCAAAGCAACTGCCGCAATCTTCATTGGCGTAGTTTGGGCTTTCTCTATAATGTATGCACAGAGAATAAAAAATGCGGTGTTCGCTATAAATATGAGTGGAGCGGTGGTGGGAGATTTTAACCTCGTCTCTAAACAAATAATGCCGAATACAATAGCCATGTTTACGAAGAAACCGATACTTAATACATAAAATGTGTGGGAATTCGATATGATTGTCATCATCAACATTGTCAGCCAAGGAATGATAACAAACATATATATAATTAAAAGTATAAATCCATCACCTGGACCATCGCCAAGCTCAATTACTCCCAAACATGGAAAAAATGAAAGTAAAAATGATATAGCCAAAACCGTAAATGTCAGTTTACGTTTGGTAAAGAGTTTGATAAATAAAAAGATAATAATGGCGACTATTATGATTATTATGTATTCCATAAGCGATGTATGTTATTCCTAATATCTCTTTAATTCTTCAAGAAATTTATCTATATCAATGACTTCGACACGAGGAAAAGGAATAGTTTTGAGTACGTCAAAATGTTTGTCGTTTGATACAATGAATTTTGCATCTGCTTTTATAGCACAATCAACAAATTTATTGTCATCTTTATCTGCAGTGATAAGTTCGAAATGATAAAATACTTCGACATGAAGAATATTATTTCTGTTTAGTATGGCGGCAATGACATTGCGAGCAATCATTGGCGAACCTGTAAGTTTTTCGATAATTTCTTGATATTCATGCAATATGTCATCAGTGAAACATAAACAGTATTTTCCTAATATAAAATCTCTCCAAATAGGGAAATAAATGCTAGATCTCTTTAATGAAGATACTAAACAATTGGTATCCAATACGACATTCTCCATCTCAATATTTGTACGGTGTTCTCAAATGTTCTTTATTCCAGGATTCAATATCCTGTGTAGATAGCGTACCTTCATTACATAATCGATCCATTGCGTCTAGTGCTTTGTTTGAAAAATAATCTGCAATCAGGTTGCGAATTTCTTGCATTTCTTCTTCGTCTTGCACATTGGCGATACTTTCTAATATCTGCATTTGATATTTTGTAAATACAGGTGATGTATCTACATTGTTATAGGTGAATTGTGGTTCTTTTACCATCATTGATTCATTTCCTGTTACATTATTTTTATTGCTCATAGTAGGATGCTTTTAGTACTTGCTTAATCATTGTCGCAAAATTAATTAAATATAATAAGAATCTGCTTAGATTTAATTCAAAATTTGATTATAGAAGTTTCGTATTGTTAAGGGAATTGACGTTTTTTTTACAGCTCGCCCTTTGGGCTCGCGGAAGAGAATGGGTTAGGGCGTTCCGCCCTTAACAATCCTCAAACTTTACCCCAAAATTTAAGCAGTTTCTAACAGCTTTCTCAATTTACTATCGACTTTAGATATTTCATCACAACACATTTCTATGAATCCACAATAGAATGGACGGCATTGAAAATCATAACCTTTCCACATCTCGACGTAGGTATAAGATATTCTATCAAGAATATATTTTATGTTGTCCGTATCAATTTCTTGAGTCTTTTTTATCTGATCGCTAAAACTTTCAAATCTACTGCTAAACATTTGTGCTACCTCTATTTCGTCAGGAGTACTTATAACATTGTCTAATTCGACAGAAAACAAATGACAAAGTTCTCCCAGTTGCATATAAGTATGTATTATCTCTTCCTTTTTTGTCGGTTGTTTTGTCTTTTTTTCGTGTTGGTGTTTTGTTGAGAAATGATCTTTCTCATATTCTATCACCAGAGATATTAGAAGATCTAATTCAATGGCATTCTTGTGTGTGATTGGAGTGTCGTCATTTACCAAGGATTTCAATTCTTTTATACGTTCCTTTATAGCTTCATAAGCTGTTTTAGTTTTAATTTTTGTCATATCTCTCCTGTTTATTATTGTCCCTAACCAACACTAACCCAAGCGAGTGCGTAGAGCAAGCGTTAAAAAACACGTTTATAGACTCCTTATTATTTTGTGACTTCTTTGCATATTCTCTTTCTTTGTCTTGATAATCACGATTTTATCGGATATTCCGCCTAAATCGATTATGTTGTCTGATCCAGTCAAGTCTCTTTCGGAAATAAGGATTTTTCCGTCGACGGAATAGATTGTCAATTCGTCGCAAGCGGGAGCATGTAGTTCATCGCCATTGATAAAGCATACAGGTTCGGTGGAATGGCTGATGTTTTTTGCTGAAGATTTTTGTGTCACTTCCAATTCTCCGATTAAATTGGCTCCGAATAGGGAGTTGTATTGCGACGATGGGTTGCCAAATTGTATGCAGTAGCGATTGTTGTCTTTGGTGAAATCTCCAAGTTCTGAAATACGCATATATAATTGATATTTGCCGATCTCTACGTCGTTTGGAAGAGTTATTGATGTGGTAGTCTCGTCAGATATGCGTGATAACCAATTGCGTGGATCAATCTCGTCATTTGGAAAAATCTCATACTTATGATTTTCTCCCGACAGAATAAAAGACACTTTCTTTTTCTTCGTCAGATTTGCAAATCCCATATTCACTATTCTCAAGGTGATTGGAAATTCCTCATTTTGAGCGACTGAATCAGGAAGCACAGACTTGCGGAGTATGAACCTGTAGCCTAGGTGGTTGGCGACGTAGGTATAGCCGTCGCAGCCGGAATATTCCGCGTCGTTGCCATTGAAAATCATATCTTTCCATCCGAGAATTGTTGGTTGGTGCCATTCGTAGTTGAGATAAGAAGTGTGGGTGCGGAATCCTTCGATAGAAAGATACTCAGGCGTATTTATCGGATTTTCACCATTATTATTAGCCACAAGTTCTCCACCATATGGAGTGTGTTGTGAGTATTTTTCCAACCATTTCACCATCATTTCCCGCGTCAACTTATGTCCTGAAGCTCCCATTCCGATTGTTCCCAAATCACTGTCGGATCCTAAATATCCATCGTTATACATGCCGACGCGATAGATGGTGTCTTTTTTCTCTGCCACTGCCTGTTGGAATTTCTCGGAATCAATATCAAATCCGGAATAGTCGTTCCCATCGGTTATTTTAAGCCAATAAGCCACGATATCCGGACGACGGACGCCGATCTTTATCTCTGGAGGAGTAGCTTCAAGCAATGTCTGCAACGCTTCCGCTATATTGGCGTTTGAGCCATTTGCACTTGAATGCATTTCGCCCCAGCTTCCATACATTCCAAGCTCGACGTAGGTGATGACATCTGTGTTGCGGGAATAGACTTCCGCTAATTGCTTCAGATGAGTAAGAATCACACTTTGGTCAGGATCACAGTTTTTCGTACCGTTATACCATGGATCGTATGCAAAACGTACGATAGCGCTATGTCCTCTCTTGCGAACATCGTCGAGCATACCCTCGAAAGCATCGAGCATATCCTGAGTCAATGGTTTTGAAACTCCGTATAGTGTGTCTCCCGTCTCCTTATCGATAGAGATGACGGCATTGCTTGAAAATTCAGAAATATCCATTCTCAGATGGGTGATGTTTCCCCATGTGTTCGACGGTGCGTTTCCCTCCGCCGTGAAATGTTTGCTGACTGGACGGTAAAAACCGATATGTGGGTTTTCAATGCTTTCCAAAGCGTCTGTGTAATTCAGATCTTGGAGTATTGGTTTAGCCGACGATATTGACAGCAGACAGTAGAATGATAATGTGGCAAGAATTATTTTCTTCATATCATAAATGATTTGTTATCAAAAATATAAAAAATCGCATATTAATTGAGCTGCTGACACTATTTTTTGCGGAAATCATTTGGCGTTGCACATTCCTTATTCTACATTTTTGATTATTTTTGTAGATTATTAGAGTATTTAGCATGAAGGTTATGAAAAGATTTTCACTATTTATATTTATTCTTGCGACATCGCTTTTGACTGCATTCGCGGAAGACGCGTCTGTGCTTTATTTCGCCAAGCACAGTCCTGTGCGTCATAATCTCAATCCAGCGTTTATGCCAGAAGGCTACAAAATATATGTCGGAATGCCAGGATTGTCGAATATAGACGTGAATGTAGGCAATAACTCCTACGTCCTCAGCGACTTCTGCAAGATAAAGAATGGCGAGATTTATTCCGTCTTCGATAGTGATCCTATTATTGGAATCAACAGTGTGCTTTCGGAGGCGAGAAACACAGTCAAGGCAAATGCTTCCACCTCAGTCAATTTCCTTAATTTCGGATTTACAGTCAAGGAGAGACATTTTGTCAATTTCGGAATCTCGATGAAAACGGATGTTTCAGCTTCTGTACCGTCTCCTTGGATCAAATATATGTTTGACACTGAGGATTTGACAAAATTGTCTGGCTCATTCGATTTGAGCCGTACTACTACGGATGTGAATCTCTATTCTGAATTTGCTTTGGGTTTTGCTGACAAATTGGATGATAGACTTACCGTCGGAGCTAAATTCAAATATCTTATGGGTCATGTCAGCGCGCATATGGATTTGTCGGAACTGAAAGTGGAGATGGATTATAATGAATGGATTCTGAAGGGAAGGGGAGAGATGTACGTCTCTTGGCCGGTTCTTCAGATTGAGAATACCGACAATGGCCAGCTATATTTTGATATCACTCAGAAAGAGATCAAGAATGAAAAAGGAGAAGTTGTTGATTACGAGTATGATATAGATCCAAAGGATTTTTTCAAGCCACAAGGCCATGGATTTGCGGTAGATTTGGGAGCGACGTATAAGTTGCTCGACAATCGTTTGACACTATCGGCAAGTTTGCTTGACTGGGGATTCATCAACTGGTCAAAATCCGCTCAGAGAATAGTGTTGGATGCTGACGCAGGTTTTAAGTTTGAAGCTGCCAACATGCAGGAAGATGACGATCCGATTGACATGATCAACCTTTTGCTTGATGAGTTCAACAAAGTGGAATTCAACAAGTTCTATTATGCGGACACCTCGAATAAACTTTCATACAGCACGAAATTGACAACAAAACTGTTAATAGGAGGCGAGTACTCATTCTTGGGGGATAAGATCAGTGTTGGCTTGTTATCGAAGATGTATATGGGAAAATGCAGGACGAGAGAAGAGTTTTCTATATATGGCAATTTCCGTCCACACAGATTTGTGGATTTGTCAGTAGGTTATGATTTTGTGACAGGAGCCGCACATAACATCGGACTAGGAGCAAACTTCAATCTTGGCCCGGTCAATCTGTTCATAGCTGCTGATCAGATTCCATTGAAGTGGAAAGGAGGATTGCCAGTGCATACAATGGGAACACATGTCTCGACAGGTATGAATTTTCTGTTTGGATGGACAAAGGGTAAAGACAAAGGAGAGAGACGGGAGTATATAAATAATTATGAGGAAGTTGAAGATAGTGAGGTTGAGGATTGAAGACAAATATGATTGACAACTTCAATTTAACATTTTTTAGGAATTTTTATTCGACTATACGTCATTTTATTCCCGATGAATTGGTATTTTTGTAACGTACAAAGGGATGGATAAGTTTTATGAATTACCTTAATGGTGATTAGGACTAGAAAAAGTATAATGGGGGGATTTGATATGTGTGGGGGAAAATTCTTTTTGTAACGGTTCTAATATTTCCAGCGATTATTATTTAGTCATTAAGTAGAGATTCCATTATTGTGTGTATGGAGTCTGTATGGATATGATGGAATAATTCTAATCCTTTTGAAAAAAGTAAAATTTTGACACACTACTTATAGTGTGTGTTGAGAATTTTGTATTCTCCGTTCTAATACTAACCCTACCGTCGCCCTCTGTTCTGATTACTAAACCTTCGATCTATCCGCCTATGACAAGCAGTCATGGGCTTTTATTTTTATCAATTCTCAATTTTTTGTTCGGTTCCTAATAGGTGGATGATTATCCTTCCCAGTGCGTATTCTTTCTCATTATAGCCTGCCAAAAGCTTTCCTTTTGTCATATCGTCGATGCATTTTCCGACAGCCAATGATTTAACAATAAATGGGTTGCCGTTATATAATGTTGTCCATGGACAGCAAAGATAATTAGGACAGTATGCCTTATTTTCAAATTTCAACCAGCTTCCATCGTTCATTATAAGTTTTACAATGCGATATCGTTGTTCTGTCGTATAATAATTTAAATTTGGATCTGTGAGTATTGTATTCAATATATCTTTCGTAATCTTTATCGTGTCGAGTTTAGCCGATAGATTACGCAAGTCATTTATTTTTATTATGTAAATGAAATCCTCATCTTCATTGATAAAACTGAAATCTTCACTGAACAAGAACAATTCATTTTGTGATTCTTTAAAAGGCTCTAGTTTGCTATCAATCTCATCTTTAATTTTTTTTACATCTTTATCTGTCAATTCAAATGGAATTGTGTCAATTATGCCACACATTGCTTTGTAGGAATATAGAAGCAAATTTTCAGTTGATGATTTAGTAATCTTACGTGGCATTTCTTTTAGTATGTTTCCTTCTCCATAAATTGTTTTCTCATCAACGATAAAATGTTTGTTTTTTAATTTGTAGACGATTTTGAATCCGTCTGTGTAACCATCTTCGCATCCTATAGTGCCTCTTTCGATAATTAATTTACTAATTTGTTTGTCTTTCAAATTGGCAAGATTTTCAACATATGGCTTAATGGAGTCGATTTCTTGGTTTATTTGATATTTGTCGAAGTTTTCGTCGCACATATATACTCCATTATGATCTTTCCATACGTAATTGAGATCTTTGTCTGAATCGAGGTATCTGTACCAATTTCCAGAATTTCCATCCTTGCAATATATACTGTTATATCTGGCATAATAGTAGATTCCATTATAGTATGTCATGGAATTATAGAGAGTATCTTTCTCTTTCGCATTTAATTGGATTGGCCTTTCTGCACGCATCTTGTATGCGGTAATGATTTTTCCGCTTAATTTGCACAAGTATCCCAGATTGGTTAATAACCATGAGTCGTTTCCTTTTGTATATTCATAAATAATGTTTCCATATAAACTATCTTGAAATTGAAGTGTGTTAGTTTTTTTTTCGATTGGATAGGTTTGTGTATTGATTTCACTAAACGAAATTTCGTCGTTGACAGATTTCCATATTTTAGATTCAAGGTCTGCTTTAAGCGTACCGTTTCGATAATCATAAATATAAATATCGTTGTTTTCTGTTATTGTCATGTTTGCAGGTTTCCTCCTGACAATTTCAAATGAATCTCTTATCGTTCCTGCGGGAGTTGCAAACGATGCAAAATTGAAAATAAATGAGAATATTGTTAAGAATGTGAGTTTCAGATATTTTATATATGATTCCATTGTTTCGCGATGTGAAATGTTATATGATTTGTTATGCTAATTTAATTGAAATTTGAAGAAAAATCAAAATAGCTGGATATAAATTAACGTGAGTTTGACGAATTGTAAATAATGTCAATTTGACGAATTATTGTAATATTACTAGTTATATCCCCTAAAAGGGGAATATTCGTCCCGTAATAATATATCTACCGATATATTACACATAATGGTGTAGTTAGTGTTGTTTTATTATTGCTTCTCAAATACTATACTACAATATCACGTAGTGATTACATATAGGTAGATAGGATATATTGTGTGATTTAGGAATCTTCCGATCTGACAGCAAAAATTTTATAAAACATAAAAAAGCACGGACCATTTGGTCCGTGCTCAATTATGAATTATGCATTAAGAATTATGCATTATTTAGCCTGCTCAAGAGCAAGAGTCTTAGTTGGCTGATCGCAAACCTCTGATGGTCCCCAGTACTGGATTGGGCCAGGGTAAACGAATGCAGTCTCGATTGCCCAAGTAGCGCGGTTCTCAGCAAGTTTCTTGAATGGAGCACCGTCTAGCTCAACCAATGCCTTGCGGATAACTGGCTTCATTGCACCGTGACGCTTCTCCATGTTCATCATCTTTGTTACAGGCACACCACCAGCGATCCACTGGTCAGCAGGAGCTGTTGTGTTCTTGATCAAAGACATGTAACCAGTCTTGCCAGCAGCCATCAAACATGCTGCGTTGAATCCTAGTGAGTAGCAGTAGTCAGCATCGAAGTTAGAAGGAGCTGCGCAACGTCCCTCGTAACCGAAGAAGTGTCCTAGACCAGAGAACTTACCTGAGTAAGAACCTGCAGCCTTTCTCTTAGCCAACTCAGTCTTAACCATCTCGATAAGAAGCTTCTCTGTCTCGATTAGAGATACCTGTACGTTTCCGTGAGGGTCACGCTCTAGAGTAAGCTGCTTCTGTACGAAATCAGGAAGAGATGCGTATACTGATGCAGAGTTAGAAGAAAGCTTCTTAACTGCTGCTGGAACATCACCGTTAGTCTCAGCTAGAAGGTCGTTCAACTCCTTGATAAGAACCTTCATCTCAGGAACGAACTCGATAAGACCTTCTGGAATCAAACATACACCGAAGTTGTTACCCTTAGCAGCACGTGCAGCTACAGTGTCAGCGATGTTGTTTACGATCTGAGCAAGAGTCATCTTCTTAGCCTCTACCTCCTCTGATACGATACAGATGTTTGGCTGAGTCTGAAGACCACACTCAAGAGCAATATGAGATGCTGAACGACCCATCAACTTGATGAAGTGCCAGTACTTCTTTGCTGAGTTAGCGTCACGCATGATGTTACCGATAACCTCTGAGTAAACCTTACATGCAGTATCGAAACCGAATGAAGTCTCGATCTCATCGTTCTTAAGGTCACCGTCGATAGTCTTAGGACAACCGATCACCTGGATACCTGTATTCTTCTGTAGGTAGTACTCTGCAAGTACACATGCGTTTGTGTTAGAGTCGTCACCACCGATGATAACGATAGCCTTGATACCAAGTTTATTGCAAATCTCAATACCCTTGTCGAACTGCTCTGTCTCCTCAAGTTTTGTACGGCCAGAACCGATGATATCGAAACCACCTGTGTTGCGGTACTCGTCGATGATGTCAGCTGTTAGCTCGATGTACTTGTGATCAACTAGACCTGAAGGGCCACCCAAGAAACCGTAAAGCTTAGCGTTCTTGTTCATTGACTTAAGACCGTCGAACAAACCAGAGATTACGTTGTGTCCACCAGGAGCCTGACCACCTGAAAGGATAACACCTACGTTCATATCCTTCAATGAAAGTGGTGTGTTAGATGCCTCGAATGTAACTACAGGCATACCATAAGTATTAGGGAATAGCTTCTTGATCTCTGCCTGATCTGCTACAGACTCAGTAGCCTTACCTTCCTTGATAGCTACGTTACCCTTCAAAGCCTTTGGAAGCTTTGGCTGGTATGCAGCTCTTGCGATTTGCAATGCACTCTTTGCCATTGTTTTTCTTATTTAAATGTTATTTGTTTCTTATTCTTCTTCTTCCTTCATGTTGTGGAATACTGCCTGTACGTCATCATCCTCCTCTAGTTTGTCAAGGATCTTCTGTACAGCCTCACGCTGCTCTGCAGTAACCTCCTTGTAGTCGTTTGGCTGATACTCAAATTCAACTGATTTGATCTCAAAACCGTTCTCCTCAAGGTATGCCTGGATCTTGCTGTTGCTCTCGAATGGGGCAGAGATGAAGATTGTCTTGTCTTCTTCGTCGCGCTCAACCTCCTCAACATCGTAGTCGATCAACTCAAGCTCGAACTCTTCCATGTCAAGACCTTCCTTGTCTGCAACTGTAAACATACACTTGTGCTCGAAAAGGAATGAAAGGCTTCCCTGTGTACCCAACTGTCCACCGTTACGGTTGAAGTAGTTACGTACGTTTCCTACTGTACGAGTTGTGTTGTCTGTAGCTGTAGTGACGAAGATTGCGATACCTGCAGGTCCGTATCCTTCATAGATAACCTCCTTGTAATCAGCAGTATCCTTGTCAGTTGCTCTCTTGATCGCTCTTTCGATGTTGTCTTTTGGCATGTTCTCCGACTTTGCTGTCTGGATCAATGCACGTAGACGTGGATTTCCGTCAGGGTCTGGACCTCCTGCTTTTACAGCAATTGTGATTTCCTTACCAATCTTTGTAAAAGTCTTGGCCATGTGGCCCCATCTTTTAAGCTTTGTGGCTTTGCGGTACTCAAACGCTCTTCCCATATTGTTATTTATATTTATCTAATTTTTGCTTCTAGTTTTGTCTCGAAATTCTTGATCAACTTGTTCATGATTCCGTCGATCTGAGAATCTGTCAATGTCTTCTCCTCATCTTGAAGGATGAATGAAACGGCATATGATTTCTTTCCGAAATCAAGAGTCTTGCCTTCGTATACGTCAAATAGATAGACGTCCTTAAGCAGTTTCTTTTCTGTGTCGCGTGCTATCTTCTCGATCTCTGCGAATGTTGTCTTCTTGTCGATAAGAAGTGCCAGGTCTCTCTTAACCTCAGGATACTTAGGTATGTCATAGTATGTCACATTGTGGTTCTTCATCTCGCCCATCAATGCTGTCCAGTTGACATCCGCATATTCAACCTCCTGTGAGATGTCCATCTTCTTGCAAAGTTCCTTGGATACGATTCCAAGTGTCACAAGGATTTTTCCGTTAGACGTAGTGATCTGCAAACCATAGCTCAACAAATCGTCTGAATACTCAACCACTCTTGTCTTCTCCTGTTTGATTCCAAGACGTTTGAAGATATTGTTGACGTATGCACGAAGTGTGTAGAATGATGCTTTCTGCTGTGGCTGTGCCCAGTTCTGCTCACTCTTCATACCTGTAAGCCACATACCCAAATGGTAATCCTCTGAATATGGCTTCAACGGATTCTCTGCTGTCTGCTGTGCGTTTGCATTGTAGTAGTAGCAGTTTCCGAATTCGTAGAATGCCAAGTTAGGGCTTCTACGGTTGATATTGTAGCTGATGTTCTCAAGTCCACCGAATAGCAAAGTCTGACGCATGCAGTTCAAATCTGTGCTTAGTGGGTTCATCAACATGATTCTGTTTTCTCCCTTGAAAGTCTCGCAGTTGTCGTAGTAAGCCGACTTTGTCAACGAGTTGTTCAGGATCTCATTGAATCCCATTCCTGTAAGCTGTTCAGAAATCAAATTCTGAAGTTTGTAGCTGTTCACTTTTGGTGAGAATGACAATGAAGATTTGACAGACAAATCTGGAGTGACGTTGTTGTATCCATATATACGTAGGATATCCTCGATCACGTCGCACTCTCTCTGGACGTCAGCTCTGTAGTTTGGAACTGAGACTGTGAACTCGTCGTCGTTTTCATTTAATATAGAGATCTCAAGACCAGCTAAGATAGTGCGGACTTCATCTTTTGCGATTTCCTTTCCAATCAATGAATTGATTCTTGAGTAATGCATGTTCACGATGAATGGCTTGATCTCCTCTGGATAGATGTCTGTTATTTCAGAAGAAATTTCTCCGCCAGCGACCTCCTTAATCAGCATAGCCGCATATTTGATGACTTCGATGTTGCAGGCAGGGTCGCAGCCTCTCTCATATCGGAAAGACGCGTCTGTGTTCAGACCGTGGCGACGGGCTGTCTTTCTTACGTATACAGGGTTGAAGTATGCGCATTCCAAGAAAACGCATTTTGTAGATTCTGTCACACCTGAGTTCAATCCGCCAAACACACCAGCGATACAAGAACCACCGTTAGCGTCGCAAATCATCAAGTCGTTTGCGTTAAGAGAACGCTCCACACCATCTAGGGTAGTGAACTTTGTTCCCTCAGGCAACGTCTTGACAGAAAGTGCGCCACCGGCGATTTTGTCAGCGTCGAAGCAGTGAAGTGGCTGGCCTACACCGTGTAGAATGAAGTTAGTAACGTCTACTACATTATTAATAGGGTGGAGACCGATTGCCGACAACGACTCCTTCAACCAGTCAGGAGACTCCTTGACTGTTACATTATTGATAGTGATTCCCGCATAGCGAGGACAAGCCGTAGAGTTTTCTACTGTCACTTTCACTTCACGGTTGTGGTTGTCAACCTTGAAATCAGCAGTAGATGGTTTAGTAAGTTTGTGTGCTGGACCGTGGAAAGCGAAATAAGCGGCCAAATCACGAGCGACGCCGTAGTGAGAAATAGCATCAGAACGGTTTGGAGTGATATCCACCTCGATGATTGTGTCGCTCTGTCCGCCGTAGTAATCTTTGGCAAGCATACCGACTTTCGCGTCAGCTGGAAGCTCAATGATACCGTCGTGGCTTCCGCCGATACCAATCTCGTCTTCAGCACATAGCATACCATAGCTCTCAACGCCACGAAGTTTGCCTTTCTTGATAGTGAATGTCTTGTCTCCGTCAGGCAATGAAGTGCCGATAGTAGCGACGATAGTCTTCAATCCCTTACGACAGTTAGGAGCTCCACATACAATCTGTAGCAACTCTGCATCCCCAACGTTCACTTTAGCCACATGCAAGTGGTCTGAATTAGGGTGTTCTTCACATTCAACAACTTCACCGATTTTTAGACCTTCTGACAATTCAGGAGATGCCGACTCAACAGTGCCGACCTCTAGTCCAATAGATGTAAGAATTTTAGCAATCTCTTCTGGCGACTCAGTGATATCGATGTATCTTTTGAGCCAATTGTATGATATATTCATATTAAATATGTTATCATTTTATCAAAAAACTAGCACAAAATTATAAATAAATTTCTTTTAAACCACTATAAAAGGAGTCAAAACGTATTTTTATGGTTATTTTTCCGATATAAATTTGAAATGTGTCTTATTTTTTATATTTTCGCACAGATTTTGAATTTTGAAGTAATTAGAAACAGAAATGTCAGATAAGGAATTGGAAAGAGCACAGGCTCTGGAGGCAAAAGAGAGAGAGCAGCAGGAGCAACAGCAGGCTGCTGAGTTCAGTGAGTCAATGGAGAAGGTTGAGAACGTATTGACAAGTTCGGAGGCTTTCATTGAGAATAACAAGAACCTATTGCTTATTGTTTTAGGTGTTGTTATAGTTGTTGTACTTGGTTTGATTTGGTTCCTAAAGAGCCATAATGAAAAGAAGGCGGAAGCTAACGAAGCAATCTACAAGGCACAGTCTTGGTTTGAACGTGATTCATTCCAGTTGGCGTTGGATGGAAGAGAAGGAGAATTCGCAGGTTTCGAGGAGGTCGCTGAGGAATATTCAAGCACACCAGCAGGAAATCTAGCATGTGCATATGCAGGTATCTGTTATAAGAATCTTGGTAAGAACGATGAGGCAATCAAGTATTTGAAGAAATTCTCTGCAGATGACAATTTGGTTTCTCCAGCAATCTACGGTGCAATCGGAGATTGTTTCTTCGAATCAAACAATACAAAAGAGGCTGAGTCATATTATAAGAAGGCAATCAATTCTAAAAACAATATGATTGCTCCATTGTATACGTACCGTCTTGCAATGCTTTATTTCAATGATGGAAAGAATGATAAGGCTGCTTCTTTGATGGAGAGCTTGAAAGAGGATTATCCACAGAGCAACGAGGCTCGTGATGCTGACAAATACATCCAGTATTTCCAGAGCTTGAATAAGTAATTTTTGAAATATTATTATATGCCTCCTTTTGTGTAACACATAAGGAGGCTTTTTAAATTATAGAATATGTCCACTACTAATTTATCCGCTTACGACGCTAACCGAGTTCCTCACGCTGGAGGAATGAAATTCGATATTATTGTTTCTGATTGGAATTCAGAAGTGACATTCGCATTGTGTGACGGTGCTGTTGAGACATTGAAAAAACATGGCGTTTCCGACAATGATATCCGCATCTTCCATGTTCCAGGAAGTTTCGAACTTGTTTATGCGGCAAAAAAGAGTTGCCAGTGTAAGGAAGTAGACGCTGTAATAGTGTTGGGTTCTGTTGTACGTGGAGGCACACCTCATTTTGATTATGTCTGCCAGGGCACAACAAATGGTATTGCGGCTTTGAATGCAGAGGGAGTTAAACCAGTGATTTTTGGTCTGCTTACTACAGATAATATGCAGCAGGCACTTGATCGTGCCGGTGGATCTCTTGGAAACAAGGGCGTTGAATGTGCGCAGACTGCAATTCGTATGGTCGGATTCACTCGTGAAATAAATAAGGACGAAGTTAAGTAATATCTGTCTTATTTAATTTTAAGATTATGAGGACAATACTTCATGTTTTAGGTATAGATAATGAAGACAAGGATGAAAACTATTTTCGGATGTTTACATTCTTGTTTATTCAGTTTGTGTTGGTCTCAATAAATCTTTTCGCTGGATTTGTGACAAATTCAATGTCGCTGACAGCATGTGTCGGGTATCATCTGACAAATTTATTCGTTATAGGCAATGATGTCGCTAAGAATATTTTTGTAGAAACAAAAGCTGCTAGGATTGGACGGGTCGTAGTCGTTATTTTGGGTTCAGTTATGGCGTTGGTATTTTCTGCAATTCTCATTGATGAATTTTTTGTCAGACTTTATTCGCCAGTCTATTTTTCAGACCCATTTGTTTGGACGATGCTTATAACGTCTATGGTATCTACTATCAAAAGTTTCATCTATGGTTATAGCCGTCGCAGAGTGTTGAAAGAGACTGTTGTTTCATTGACAGTTTTTGTGTCGATGGTTATGATGATGATATTGGATATCCAGACGATTGATTCGTATGTTGGATTGGGAGTCTCTCTGTTTGTTGTCTTTTTGTCGATTAAAATGATTGTCAGAGTATGGAGTCATCGGAAAAATTTTTAAAAGAATCGGGTATTCGTCCAACTTCGACAAGGGTGTTGATTTGGGAGAAAATCAATGAAGTTCCGTTTGCGTTTTCCCTTACAGATATAGAAGATTTGATTCCTGATATTGATCGCTCAACAATATTCCGCACTTTGGTAGTTTTTGAGGAGCATCATCTTCTCCATTCCATTGCTGATGGCAGCGGAGCACAGAAGTATTGTGTCGCAAAGTCGGAGGAAGAGCAGCATGTTCATATCACATGTAATATATGTCATCATACTTATTGTTGTAAATCTTTGTTGGTGCCAAAGGTGGAGGTGCCGGAAGGTTTCCAGGTGATAGAGACTAGTTATGTGATAAAGGGAATTTGTGGAGAATGCAGTAAAAAGATTTCTAAATATGGCTATGATGGACGTCAATAATATGATTGATATTATAGATGCAATAGGTGTATTTGCATTTGCGATCAGTGGAATACGTATGGCGGCTAATAAAGGTTTTGACCTGTTTGGCGCATTTGTGGTTGGTTTTGCCACTGCAATCGGAGGAGGGACGATTCGAGATCTTTTGTTAGGTGTGACGCCGGTATGGATGACAAACTCTCTCTACGTGACGATGACAATTATGGCTTTGCTGTTTGTTGTGGTGTTCCGCAAACGACTCATTCATATGAATGTGACGTTGTTTATTTTCGATACATTCGGTTTGGCGTTATATACAGTCGTAGGAATAGAGAAGACGTTGGCGATGGATTATGTTTACCCTTGGTGGGTGCCGATCACGATGGGAACGTTGGGTGGTGCTGCCGGAGGTATAATCAGAGATGTTCTTCTGGCGGAAGTTCCGTTGATTTTCAAAAAAGAGATTTATGCGACAGCCTGTATATTTGGAGGTGTTGTCTTCTTCATTTGTGATGCTCTTGGTGCTAACCATCTTGTTTCTGATTTTGTATGCGCAGGTGTAGTTGTCGCTGCCAGAATCTTAGCTGTACGGTATGGAATATCTATTCCTAAAATTAAAAAGGAGGAGTAGGGCACTTAGAAGAAGCCAACAGGAACATATATGAAAGTTGTAAATCATATGTGTGTAAAGAATTCGATTCCATCGAAATTCACGGCAGGAATCAATAAAATTGATAATAAATTATGTTGGATGACATTTAGTGTTGTCAAATAGCTAAAAAGTGCGGAAAAAAGTGAAATTTTTTAAGCAAATGCTTTGATTTAGGGAATAAATGTTTATCTTTGTAAAAAGAACGAAACTACAGAACAGAATTGTAATGAAAAGACTTTTTACGTATCTAATAGCGTTATTCTCATTGTTCACTTTCTCGGTTGAGATGGTGGCACAGGAGATTAATTTCAGGGCGTACAAGAGTTCTGCAGGTGTTGGTGCTAAGAATGTTCCTGATGTTTATGCATGGGGACCTTGGGTGGGAAACAATACTTCAATTGTCATCAACATGACAAAAAATGTAGTTAACGTAGGTGATGCCACTTTTGAAATCATGGAGAAACCTAAGCATTGGGTTGTAAAGAAGGATTTCAAATATTGTTGTTTTGAGTGTGCAACACCAAGTTTTGACAAAGCTAATATTAAACTTTATCAATACGATAGAGGTGAATATAGAATATATGTGAATGAGGAAAAAAAGGCTGTTAGATACGTTGTTAAGTATCTAGACAATTGATCGTTCACATTTTGGAATAGAAACATAAATTTTTCGCATTAATTATTTTTTTCCAAGGCGTTGAGTATGTGATATATTCGACGTCTTTTTTTATGCCTTAAACCTAATGTCTTTAAGATGTGTTTGGTATGGATCATCATTCTTTAACGATTATATGCAGGAATCAGTAATAAGCTTCAGTAGGGGTGTCTGTGTCTTGTTTTTTGTGATATGTTTTAATTACTATCTGTTGTTTTATCTCCCCTGTAAGGCGTTGTGTTTGTGATGCTATGGAAATACTGGCTATTTGTCTGTATGGCCTTTGAATGCGGCCTTTTTCATTGCAATATGCTTATGAAAAAGAATTCTGTTTAGTCAATCCTGTCAATCTGAAAACATGAAAAAGTTTTGTGTGATATGCCTTGTTAAATTAGGTGTTATTCATATCTTTTCTCTAAATAAAAACAGCTTAGATGCAGGATCACGCATCTAAACTGTTTGTTATTAAAGGAAATAAATATTTTATTTCTATTTCGCATTAGCGTTTGTGTTCATTTCGCATCGGATTTTCCGCATCCATGTATATTCACATTTCGCTATTATATTTCGCAAATTATTTCGTTCCAAGGCGTTGGGCAGGTCTTACAATGATATCGAATCATCTGCCTGGTTATGCTACTTATTCCAAAGAAGCCACAGATAATTTCTGAACTCAGAAATTGAATCTGTATTTATTTTTCCCACTAATCATAAAATCTAGTTTATTACAACTATAATTTATTAGCGTTTGTTTTTTCTCATTTGTAAAGTTTAAGAAAACGACACCGTATGAAAAAGGGCTAACATGAAGACTGAACGATGTCGTTTCCTTTTACATCTACAAAAATATTTTGAATGGATGTATTCTACAAATGGATTTTATAAATCCGTAAAATGAATATGAATATCCGTAAAAAATAATGGTTTTTACGTATTTGTAAAATGTTAAGTGCGTTTTATTTTTAGGTTATATTGCTGATTTTTAGGATTTTGATGCTTGGTGAGAAACTTAAAATCTTTAGTCGTCGATAAGTCTGCCGAATTTCTTAAATGACAAGATATATTTAGATTAGCCTGCTTTGTGAGTCTGTGAAATTAACAGATGAAAGAATCTGTATGAGCAAGATGATAGAAGAAAATTTAGGAAGATTTAGGTGGAATTTTATAAAATTATTAATGTTGACATACAAAAAGAAAGTGTACCACTTTTGATACACCTTCTTGTAAATCTTGTATGTTAGATATATTTATTTTGTTGTGACTGCACGTATGCATCTGCCACGCTCACGATAAAATGTATCAAGATAACGTGTTCCAGATGAAAAATATACTGCGTTGGCATAATAAGATGAATTTGATTCAATTTCTGAAGTCCAGTAGTATCCTTCTTTCTTGTAAGATAGAGATTTACCGCTTGTCATATATCCTGTTGATGGCAAGAATATGGAATTACCATTTTCTCCTATAACTTTGTATCCGTAAGGATTCTCCTGCCATACCCATGTGCAATAGTCCAACAACTCTCTAAATTGATTTTTAGATGGCATCTTCCAACCAGTACCCATGATAGATGTTGCTGCGTCATACTCAGCTGTTAGTTTATAGTCTTTGACGATTCCGTATTGTGTCAATTCGTAAGTTGACATACCGTAGGTATAACAATCGTCTTCTGAGTAATTGGTTTCGGCAACATCTCCCCATGAAAAGTATGAACCTGCTGATTCTGAAGAAGTTGCTCATACGTTACATCTTGCCCATTTTGTGCCACTAGGCAAACCAAGGTCAACGTATTCATAACCATTGACAGTGTTGTCATCGTCATCTCCACCACAAGAAACGAAAGAGAATACTGCAAGCATTAAGAAAAATAATGCGAATAAATTTTTTTTCATTTTTTTTATTTGTTTGTTATTAATTAGAATTAGATACTCATTTCTGAGTTCCTGTTTGCAAAAGTATTTGTTTCTGGTCGAACAAGCGTAAAAGTTTTAGTTAAAAAGTATTAAAAGTTCTATTTTGTAGGTAGAAAGTGTCTAAAAAGTCAGTTATGACATGTTTTTTTGCTAATTTTGCATTAATGTGCTAATTCATGCTATTAGTTCGTTGGCTTGTATTAATAAAAATTAGTATGCTTTTTGACGTTATCAACTCAAGTATTTCAGACATGGTGATTCATCATATTGGATCACATTCTGACAATTCTGAAAATGTTTATTCGCAGCGTCCAATGTCGTTTTCTGAGGACGACAGTGAATTGCCGCATCTGTTGAAACAGTTTTTTTTCGACTCATTCCGAGAGCCGAGCCTTTATAATTTTGAGGACATGGACGACAGTGTTGCCAAAATGGTGGCGTCTGTGTTTGATAATCCTTCTTCTTTTTATGAAAACTCGCGTCTTTTTGCAGCGTCACTATATGAGAACAGCAATCATCCTAACATCAAGAGTGGAGAGTTGTATGTGGCTATGTTCCGTGACGTGCGAATTTTCGACCAGGAGGTGAGATGCCTTGGATTGTTCAAGAGTGAACATAAGGACACTTTCTTGAAGATTTATAATCAAGAGGATGGACTTGCTCTTGGCTACGATGAAGGTTTGGATTTGAAGAAGTTGGACAAAGGTTGTCTGATTTTTGATATTGAAAGAGATAAAGGTTTTGTTGTCGCGTTGCTCGACAAGGCTGCTGGAAAGAGTGAGGCCACATTCTGGAAAAATGATTTCCTTGGACTTGTGACTCGAATTGACAATAATTTCCAGACAAAGGAATATATGGATTTGTGCAAGTCGTTCGTGACAGATATTTTCCGTCCGTCAAGAGAGGAGGAGCCTGAGAATGGAATTGAGCGTGCCGACCAGATTGATATGCTCAACCGTCAGGTGGATTTCTTTAAGGGTACGGATATATTTGACATTGACAGATTTAAGGAGCAGGTGCTTGGAAACAATGAATCTATCTGCGACGTTTTTGACGAGCATATTGCGCATTTTGAGGAGGCTAACGATGTCGAGCTGCCAAAGACATTCGCCATCAGCAAGGAGGTGGTGAAGAAGGGAGCTCCTAAGTTTAAGAGTGTTCTTAAATTGGATAAGAACTTCCACGTCTACATACATGGAAATCGTGATTTGATAGAGCGCTCGTTCGACAAAGAAAAACGAATGCATTATTACAAGATTTACTTTGAAAACGAAGAGTAATTGAAATTAAAAATGTAAATTTGCGATATTATGCAGGAGGTGAAGATAAATAAGACGGTGCTTGCAATGCGTTTGGGTTTGATTTTGGCTTTCTCTTACGTTATTCGGGATCTGTTGTCTTTTAATGCTGGCGGCGGGATTCTTTCCATCGTCAGTCTGTTTGCGTCCATCTTTTTCTTTATCTTCCCATTTGTCTTCCTGTTCCGCATGACAGTGAACTATTGTTGTCGTTACAACGACTGTAAGTATCAGTTCACAACTCCGTTTTCGATAGCTGTCAAGGGATTTGCCTTCGCTGGCATTATCTATTCTCTATGTTTTTATCTGTATATGAAAAACTTTGCTCCCGATTTGATGAGTGATGTGGTGAATTCTTATGAGAAAGTTTTGGAAGGGCAGGGGTATGACAACTTGATAGCTCAATGGAAGGAAGTGACTGCAACCGCAACACCGAAATCAATGATACCGTCCACATATATTGGATTCTTAATTATGGGACTTTTTGTGAGTCTGATTTCTGTGGGCTCGGCACGATTCGCAAGGATGGAGAAACCGGTTGATGATAATTTCATGTCTTCAGACAGAAATGGTTCACAGTATGACAAAAGAGAATCGAATGATAATGAAAATAATTAATAAAAAATAAGATAATGGATATTTCTGTAGTCGTACCATTGTACAATGAAGAGGAGTCGCTTGGCGAATTGTACGCATGGATTAAGCGCGTAATGACAGAGCATAATTATAGTTATGAGGTGATCTTCTGCAACGACGGAAGTACAGACAAGTCGTGGCAGATCATTGAGGAATTGGCAGCGTCCGACAGCAATGTGCATGGAATAAAATTCCGTCGCAACCATGGAAAGAGCGCCGCTTTGTATTGTGGATTTGAGAAGGCTCAGGGCGACGTTGTGATTACCATGGACGCTGATTTGCAGGACTCTCCTGATGAGATCCCTGAGTTATACAAGATGATTAAGGAAGACGGTTATGACCTAGTCTCTGGTTGGAAGAAGAAACGTTATGATTCGAAACTGGCGAAGAACATTCCGTCGAAGCTCTTTAATGCTACTACACGAATGATTTCAGGAATCAAACTTCATGATTTCAATTGTGGATTGAAAGCTTACAACTGCCACGTAATCAAGAGTATAGAAGTGTACGGAGAGATGCACCGCTACATTCCATATTTGGCTAAAAACGCTGGATTCAAGAAGATTGGAGAGAAGGTTGTTCAGCATCAGGCAAGAAAGTATGGTGAGACAAAATTCGGATTGAACCGTTTCTTCAACGGATATCTTGATCTGCTTTCGTTGTGGTTTATCTCGACATTCGGTGGCAAACCGATGCATTTCTTTGGATTTGTAGGAAGCATCTTGTTTCTGCTTGGATTTATTTCCGCTGCCTATGTGGGAATCTCAAAACTTATCCATTTGTCTAACGGACAGTTGGATCCGCTTGTGACAAGCAGCCCATATTTCTACATCTCGTTGACGATGATGATTCTCGGCACACAGCTTTTCATGACAGGATTCCTTGGAGAGTTGATTTCACGCAACTCAAGTGAGAGAAATAACTATAAAATAGAAAAAGTAATTTAATAGAATATGGACGTTATTCTTGACATATTGAAATTTTCGGTAAGCGGAATTTTGGTATTCCTTGCCACTTTCTTTGTATTGAAGAATCTGCTCGACAACAGAGAGAAGGAGAGAAGACATCAGATGAGAATAGAGACTGGTAAAATCCTTACTCCGATCAAACTTACTGCTTATGAGCGTTTGGTGTTGTTCTTGGAGCGTATCAAGCCTGAGAGCATGGTTGTCAGAATCCAGTATCCTGCTATGAAAGCAGGTGATCTTCACCTTATGTATATCCAGCAGGTGCGTGAAGAGTTTGAACATAACGTCTCTCAGCAGATTTATGTGTCTGAAGATCTTTGGCGTTTTGTCATTGCTGCGAAGGAGAGCCTTTTACAATTCATCAACACATGTTCGGAGTCTGTTCCGAATGATGTCCCTGCGGTTGAGTTGTCGAAGATCCTGATTGAGAAATACAATGAGACAGAGAATCCGCCAATTGATATCGCATTGGTTGTTTTGAAGAACGAAATCAAAACTTTGGCATGATGAAACTTCAAGATTTGGTCAGCAAACGAGTGTCTGTACGTTCTTTCGATACAACCCGAGTTGTGGAGAATGATGTGCTTGACGAGGTGTTTGAAATCGCACGTCTGGCACCGTCGGCATGCAACAAGCAGCCATGGCGATTGGTTGTTGTGAAAAGCAAAAGTAAGTTGACGGAATTGTCCGCGGCTTACGACAGAGACTGGTTCAAGACTGCTCCGGTTGTGTTGGCTGTTGTTGTGGACCATACAGAGTCGTGGCACAGAGCCGATGGTAAGGATCATGCAGATGTGGACGCTTCGATTTTTGTGGAGCATCTATGTCTGGCTGCCGCAGAGAAAGACCTTGGCACATGCTGGGTTTGCAATTTCAATCCTGAGGTGGCGAACAGAGTGCTTGGTATAGATGGAGTGGAGAAGGAACTGGTCGCTTTGGTGCCTATTGGTTATCCATCCGACAATTCCGTCTTCTCAAAAGCTAAGATAAGAAAAGATATGTCTGAAATCGTCAGTGAGATATAAGGACATTTAATTAAGAAACAGTCTATGATGCGCAAAACGTATGATATGGTAAGCAGACGAGTGGTGGGAGCATTGGCGTCCATCGCTTTGTTGTTGTCTCTTACTATGTGTGAGACGGATTTTTGCAATGAGAATATGTATGTTGTCGGCACATTGAGAGCCTTCCATAAACAGTCGAAATCACAGATAGATGTCTTTTTGGCAACTATGGACGCTGACGGCAACATGATAAAGTTTGTCGACAGGACTAGTGGCGCGTATGCCAATTTCTCATTGAATCCAGAATCCGACACTTCACGGTTTTATGTCTTGTCCGCAGATACGGTGCCACTTGGACAGATTGCTATTGTGCATTCCAATAGAAGTGAATTTGTCAATGCGGAATGCGGACTTCGTACATTGAGCACAATAGATACTGTTTTGATAGAGAATGCTACGAAAGGAGATTCCGTAGCTATATTAATGAAAGATGTTGATGAAAACTACGACAATGGAAATATCGAGATTTTTTTTGCTGGTTTTGAGTAGCCTTTTCATCACATCCGTCTTCGCACAGAAAAAAGGTGAGCAAGAGGTTAAGGAAGAGTGGAATTTGACTACGTCCAAAACTTTCTATGGTGTATCTGTGTATACGGATATCGCCGGACCGATCACATCGATGTTCAAGGATGGAAAAACAGATTTCAGTTTTGGCGTAGACGCAGATATCTGCCATACTATTTATCCGACATTTGAGGCTGGATACTCCAAGTATGATGCCACTGAGTCGTACAATTACGGACTGACTCAGCTTCCTGGCTATTCCTACACTTGCAACGGCCCTTATTATAAGATTGGAGCAAATTTCAATTTCTTGAATGATGGACGTGGATATAAAGTAATACCATTGCTATATATCGGAGCCAAATTTGCATTGTCATCGTCTCATTTTGAGATTGAAAATGTGAGATTGAGCAATCAGTTTTGGAATATAGAAAAAGCCTATTCCGTTTCAGGGACAGGTCTTTGTTGTTGGGCGGAGTTTGCGGTTGGTTTAAGATATCCTATCGCAAAATTCTTCTGTATGGGAGTCGAAGGAAAGTTACGTGAGTTTGGAACTGCAAAGACCAAAACTGTAGAAATGCCTGATGGTGTCACTCTTGATGTTAAACAAAGTTATTCGCCTGGTTTTGGAAATTTTAATGGCAGCAATTGGGGTGTGAAATACACTATCGGCTATTTCTTTCATTAATCACTTAATATTCGTTATGATGTAGGCTGGCATTCTGAATCAGAATGGAGGAGAAATGTTTTGTCTGTCGTGAGTCAGCCACTAGTCTACAGCAATCTGAAATACTTACAAGACACTTAATTGTTTTATTGCGTTTGATTATTCTTCATGCGCGAACCTATAAGCGAATCTGGCACCGAGTTCAATAGTCTGTATCACTTGATCTTGGTTTTGACTGTGCGGCGACAATACATTCCAGCCGCCGAAGAAATTCACGTCAAAATAAGAGCAAACCATTGCTCCTATTGAGACTCCTGTAGTCAGACATGCTCCTAGTTTTGCAGGACATGTGAAATAATCGTTGGATATTTTGTTATAGTAATTAACTCCTGCTAGCACTTTAGGATTTATATACATGTGTTTAAATATGTTGATGTTGGAGTAAATGCCAGTTTGAAGCATCGACATGTCGAATGTCTCTCCGTTATTTTCAACGTTTTCATAAGAATAATACACGCTAGATACGCTTAATCTTCCACCTACTCCCAGAAGATTGTTCCAATACCAAGCTCCTTCCAATCCTGTAGAACTTCCTGTTGACGTGCTGAATGCCGGACCTAATGTCGGCTTATATTTTGTGAGTGGAATTTGGAAACTTGCGTAGAATCCCAGAAACGAAGGGTCGCTAGGCTCGTAGTTTAACCAATGGTCTATGATTTCAGTTTTTACTTTGTCACGGTTGAATATGATATCGCTTAGCCAATATCCGAACTCAGTCGATATGATACCGATTCCAGCTCCTGCCAATATATCGCTCATCCAATGACGGTTGTTTGCCATTCGCATTAGGCCAGTGGCAGATGCTGTGGCGTATGCTCCCATACCGATCCATGGACTCAGGTGTCCGTATTCAACATTCAGCATATGGGCGGTCATGAATGCGGTAGCGGTGTGTCCTGAAGGAAAACTGTTGTTTGATGATCCGTCCGGACGACGAAGTTTGGCTGTGTATTTAATGCTGTTCACAAGTCCAGCCATGATTATTGCTGAAAAAGCGTCTGCGGTGAGCATCTCTCCCCAGTTCTTACTGCGGCTCGGCACATCAAAAGCTTTCATTCCGAACATGACTCCAGCTGGCAGATACTGTGTGAAATTGTCTATCTCATTGTGAAATTTGGGGATGAAACTGTTGCGCAACTCCCTGAATTTTTTGTTGTGCTCCATTTCGATTATACCTCCGACAATAAGAGGCACACCGATATGTGTGCATTCTATTAATCTTGAATATGGATATTTGATTATTAACGAATCGTTTATTGAGACATGTCTGTGCTTTTTATTTCCGACATTTGATATGCAGGAATCAGAAATGATTGGCTTTGGCAATGAACCGTCGTCGCTGACGGATACAATTTTGACAGAATCTGTTTCGTCGGTTGCTGAAACAGGTATGATGGACATGCCTCCAACTATTGCTATACATATTAATTTGGACAATACGTCGGCAGAGACAAAGTGTAGAAACACTATGCTTCTTTCTTTGCGTATGATTATTGTAGTCAAGGACCCTATTATTCTTAAAATATTGCCAAAATACATTTTAGGAATCTTACTTTTAGAACAAAAGTAACGAATTTTGGTAATGCATTGTTGAATCTGCATATCATTTTTTCCACTTTTCACAATTTTGTAATGTCATGGCTAAAATGTTTGCAATTAGTAGGAAGATCTGAATATTATTTATATTTTTGAAAAGCGTAGACGATGGTGTCTGATGCTTATCATTAAAACTTATAATTATGAACAACAAAACTCTATTGAAGTTTTTGATCTCGTGTTTTGCGATGATTCTGTCATTGGGTGTTCAGGCACAAAGCATTATATTTTCTGATTTTACGGAGGATTTCAAGGAAGAGAATAAATTTTATTATACTGATTGGACAAATTTTTCAGTAGAATGTGCACAGATGATAATAAAGGAAGGTGGAATTACTCCAATTCTCGAGTTTTATGATAAAACAGGAGAAAAATACTTATATTCATTATTAGAAAAAAATCCACCAGTGTCTAATGGGGGAATAGATATTTCAAAACCGATGATACTTCATCTTATGGCAGGTGATTATGAACTTCCAGTTAAATGGTACGAGTTTGGAGTTGGTTGTTGGATTGATTCAAATAAATATCAAAGCAACAGACAAATTATGTCAGCAACAGGAAAGTCATTTCTAAAGAAATTGTTCTCTTGTGATTTTTATTATCTAAAATTGTCACCGGTGGAGGCACCTAATAAAATTTATAAAATAGGTCCGTTTGCTAAATAAGAGGCATAAGAGCTATATTTTCAATCTTTATATTTAATCATCAGTATCTCTTAGGTGCCTGATGCTTATCATTAAAACTTATAATTATGAACAACAAAACTCTATTGAAGTATTTGATCTCGTGTTTTGTGCTGACACTGTCATCGGGTGTTCAGGCATCCACATGTTGTTATGAAGATTTTACAGATGATTTTGATAAAACAAAAGTAGGGTATAAGCAACAATATGAAGATTGGCCTGCGGAATGTCTTGCAAAACTGGCAAACAAAGAGTCATTTATTGATCCAGTTATAGAGTGTTATGATAAAAAAGGTGTCAAGCACTTATTGTCATTGCGAGTAAAGAATAAACCTGTAAAAGACAGTATAGATATTGTAAAGCCGATTATTCTTCATTTAATGGTGGATGATCAGGATATCCCTTTGAAATACTATAAATTTCTTACTTCCTGTTGTATGGATGGTCACCAATATGAAAGCAACAGAGCAGAGATGTCAGAAAGAGGAAAAAGGTTTCTTCGTAAGACATCAAAATGTGATCATTCGCTTTATTTTTGGCTTTCACCGGATGATTCTCCTTCTGAATTATATCCGATAGGTCCGTTTATGAAGAATCGATAGCTTTTTTTGATGGAAATTATTACTGTCGAGAATTGGACGAACCGAATATTTTCATGCAAAATGTAATGGCATTTTTGCACCTTATTTTAATAGCTTTATTTTGTTGATGCCGAATTTTTTACTAATTTTGCATCCCGTTAAGTAAAAAACAACATTATACAACATAAAATGACAGACATCAAGAACCTAAGCATTGCTGCGGACAATATCAGAATTTTGACTGCTGCAATGGTAGAAAAGGCTAAATCGGGACATCCGGGAGGAGGAATGGGTGGAGCTGACTTCATCAATGTGCTCTATTCTAAATACTTACGATATGATCCAAGTGACCCTCTATGGGTTTGTAGAGACCGTTTCTTCTTAGATCCAGGTCATATGTCTCCAATGCTATATTCAGTATTGTTGTTGTCTGGTAAGTATGATATTACAGATATCCAGAATTTCCGTCAGTGGGGTAGTTGCACTCCAGGACATCCAGAGGTTTGTTTTGAAAGAGGTATTGAGAATACATCTGGTCCATTAGGACAGGGACACACTATGGCTGTAGGTGCTGCAATCGCTGGAAAATTCCTTACTCAGAAGTTTGGAAACTGGATGGATCACAAGATCTACACTTTCATTTCAGACGGTGGTATCCAGGAGGAGATTTCACAGGGTGCAGGAAGAATTGCCGGAAATCTTGGTTTGTCTAACTTGATTATGTTCTATGATGCCAACAACATTCAGCTTTCTACAAAGGTTGATGAGGTATCTAACGAGGATATCGAGCAGAAGTATAAGGCTTGGGACTGGAACGTTATCACAATCAATGGTAATGATGCAGCTCAGATTATTGAGGCACTTGAAAATGCCAATGCTGAGACCACACGTCCTACACTTATCATCGGTAACACTACAATGGGACGCGGTTGTGTCAAGTCTGACGGTTCTAATTTTGAAGGTCAGGTTTCGACTCACGGACAGCCATTGTCTGCTGCTGGTGTTGACGTCGCTAAGACAATTGAGAACCTTGGTGGTGATCCTAATGATCCATTCAAGATTTTTGAAGAGACAAAGAAAATATATGCTGCTCGTAGAGAGGAATTGATCGCTGACGCTAAAAAGCGTAAGGCTGAGCAAGCAGAGTGGGCAAAGAAGAACCCAGAGTTGGCTGCTAAACTAGAACTTTTCTTCAGTGGCAAACTTCCTAATCTTGACTTCTCTAAGATAGAGCAGAAGCCAAACCAGGCTACACGTGCCGCTTCAGCTGCAGTGCTTGGTTATTTGGCAGATAATGTAGAGAATATGATTGTCAGCAGTGCTGACTTGTCAAATTCAGATAAGACAGATGGTTTCTTGAAGAAGACTCATCCTATTGTGAACGGTGATTTCAGTGGCAGATTCTTGAACGCTGGAGTTTCAGAGTTGACAATGGCATGTATAATGAATGGTATCGTGCTTCACGGTGGTATGTATGCTGCTTGCGGAACATTCTTCGTCTTCTCAGATTATATGAAGCCAGCTTACAGAATGGCGGCGCTTATGCGTCTTCCTGTAAAATATGTATGGAGCCACGACGCATTCCGTGTAGGAGAGGATGGTCCAACACACCAGCCAATCGAGCAGGAGATGCAGGTGAGACTTTTGGAGAAGATCAAGAACCATGCAGGTAAGAACAGTATGCTAGTTCTTCGTCCAGCTGACGTATATGAGACAACTGAGGCTTGGAAGATGGCAATGGAGAACACAGACACTCCTACAGCGTTGATCCTTTCTCGTCAGAATGTCAACGACCTTCCTGGCGACAGAATCGCAGAGTCGAAGAAAGCATCCAAGGGAGCTTATATCGTAAAGGCTTGCCAAGGCACTCCAGATATCGTAATGATAGCAAACGGTAGTGAGGTCAGCACATTGTTTGAGGGTGCTAAACTTCTAGAGGAGCGCAAGAACTTGAAGATTCAGATTGTATCTGCAATCTCAGAGGGATTGTTCAGAACTCAGAGCAAGGAGTATCAGGAGGAGGTTATCCCGTCGTCGGCAAAGAAATATGGTTTGACTGCTGGAATACCTTGCTCATTGCAAGGCCTGGTAGGTGTTGACGGATATGTCCACGGACTTGACCATTTTGGTTACTCGGCGCCGTACAAAGTGTTGGACGAAAAATTCGGCTTCAATGGCGAAAGCGTCTACTCCGATGTTTGTGAATTCCTGAATATTTAATCGATATTAATAGAGCCACCTTAATTTAAGGTGGCTTTTTTTATTTAATGTTATGACTAGAGTTGACTACAGATACCATTTCCCATTGCCGTTTTATGGCGTTGCACTTTTATTGGATGTCGCTATGGTGATGTTCTATATAGTACTTGCTTTACAGACAGCTTTTGGAATCAGTGATGATATTCTGCCAAATGAGAATTTTGGCTATTATTTGGCTGGAACTTTCATTTTTTCAGCCTTACTGGCATTCTATACATATATGTTGCTCACTAGTCGTGACACATTCATCTATGATAATTCAGAAAACAGATTTTTTTCTGGCTATACGTTCCTTGGCAAAGACAGGGGAGAGTGGAAGAAAATAGACGGTACGTTCAGCCGCATCGTCTTCCAGACTTATGAGCAGAGTCAAACCTTCAATTTCATGGGCATAAGCAAGAATAAAGTAGACGAGACTGTGTATGAGTTGCGCAAAGTGTACAACGACCAGACTTACGACTGCTTGGTTTCTACATCAGACGTGAAATGTTTGCCTGCGACCTTGAAAATAGGTAAGCAAATTGCAGATGTCAACGGAGTCAAATTCTTCGATTATGTGAAGGACAAATACAGAAAACAGAAGATATACATCTGATAGGAAGAATGGTCTGTTTTCTACGTCTCAAAGGAGATGGAGTCAGAAATCACAATTTGCTTGAAATTTTGAAAATAAAAAGTAGAAAATAGTAATAAATTGAAAAAAATTTCTATTTTTGTCTTTGATAGTGAAACAACGAAACATAAGGAAGTAATAATTATTAAATAATATCAAACATGGCTAATTTGGATTTGTCAAAGTACGGTATTACAGGTGCAACAGTGATTGCACACAATCCATCGTACGAGGTATTGTTCGCAGAGGAGACAAAAGCTGGTCTTCAGGGTTATGAAGTAGGTCAGGTTACTGAGCTAGGTGCAGTAAACGTAATGACAGGTATCTTTACTGGTCGTTCTCCTAAGGACAAGTACATTGTTGACGACAAGAACTCACACAACAATGTATGGTGGACTTCAGACGCATATAAGAATGACAACCACCCAATGTCAGAAGAGGTTTGGGAAAAGGTTAAGGATATCGCAAAGAAAGAGCTTTCTAACAAGAACCTTTATGTAGTAGATGCATTCTGTGGAGCAAACAAGGCTACTCGTCTAGCTGTTCGTTTCATCGTTGAGGTTGCTTGGCAGGCTCACTTCGTAACAAACATGTTCATCCAGCCAACTAAGGAAGAGTTGGAGAACTTTGAGCCAAACTTCGTTATCTACAACGCTTCAAAGGCAAAGGTAGAGAACTACAAGGAGCTAGGTCTTAACTCAGAGACATGTGTTGCATTCAACACAACTTCACGTGAGCAGGTTATCATCAACACATGGTATGGTGGTGAGATGAAGAAGGGTATGTTCTCAATGCAGAACTAC
>JAEEGL015484131.1_pt1 | contig 67105 bp, 69 predicted proteins | sample 9134231 | NCBI WGS metagenome assembly JAEEGL01 (sample SAMN16246548, study PRJNA631951) | gut metagenome | biome: gut microbiome; feature: rumen; material: fiber-attached | host: Bos | place: Iran: Karaj | collected 2018-10 | reverse complement strand
TGAATAAAATACAAAAAGCCAACGCAGCGCTTTATGATGAAGTCCGCAAGATGGACGATAAGATGAGAGAACTCGAAAATGAATCAGCTAAGCTCACGGCCGATGTCAGGAGATTCACCCATGAGTTTGTCAGGAAAGACAAATTCATAATGCAAGATGGCAAGAGTAAATAGAAACGGCAAATCGCACTAAACCAATATCCTAATCAAAAAATCAGGGGGCTTTTTGAAGCCCCCTTAATCTTATTTCTTGTTGTATGTTTCCGTGATCTCTTTACAGGTGTTGATGACATCGATGTTAAGGACTCTTAAGTGGTATGAGAGCTGCTTTAAGATCAGTTCGATCTTGACGGGACAGGAGAGGAAAATGGGTTCCAGATACTCCGGCGTAATGAGCTCGATGTAAGTGTCGTCGGATTCGGAAACGGCAGTGAGATCTCTTGCAGCGCCTGTCAGCATTCCGAGTTCGCCGAACAGTGATACGGGCTGAAGCTCAGATACTTTTTCGCCGTCCTTGTTATACATTCCGACGATGCCGCTTCTTAAGATATACATGCAGTTTTCGACAGCGCCTTCTTCGTAGATGATGGAATTCGTAGCGAAATTTTGGATGTCGCCGGTTCCTTCGTCTGTGATCGCTTCGAAAGCTTCGTTGATCGCTTCTGCACTCGGAGGAGTAACGTATTCCTTGTTGCTCTCATACATGTCGACCTGTTTCTTGATTCTGGAGAACAATGACTTTTTCTTGCTGGCTTCAGCCTCTTTGACTTCTTTTAAAAGTGCCTTGGCTTCGTTATAGTCGTTGGTCATGGCCTGGACTCTTCTGCCCAGGTGCTGCATGAGCTTCAAGATCTGGTCGGGATTTTCCTGGAAATATGTTGTCAGGTCATCTTTGGGAATCTCGATTACTCTTACATTGCCGACTGCAACTATGGTTGCGTTTCTCGGATATGAATCGATGATTGCCATCTCGCCGAAGTATTCGCCTGTATCAAGGAGCGCGATGCGGAACGGTTCCTGGTCCTTTTTGTCCCAGTCTGCATAGACGCTTGCTTTTCCCTCTAAGAGACGGAAGAAGCTGTCTCCGATATCACCCTCTTTGACAATTACCTCACCCTTGTAGAAAGATTTCTCAACTACACTCATACCGTGACTCCTCCCTCTCATTTGAATTTCAAGTACATATATATTATATCCGTCAAAGGTTAAATGAACACCACCCGGAGCCTTGAATTATCGGGATTATTGCCGTTCATTTCGGAGCATTTGTACCCTATAATAATCATGTATGAGTGATATTTTGAAAAACAAGACAGCAATCGTTACCGGAGCAAATTCCGGCATGGGCATGGCTACCGTGAAAGCGTTAAGCGACATGGGAGCTACGGTCATCATGCTCTGCAGGAGCGAAAAGAGGGGCAAAGAAGCAATAGAAAAGCTGACTTCAGATAAGCCGAGAGATTTGGAACTTATCTTATGCGATCTGGGCGATTATGCTTCCATAAGATCTTTTGCGGAACAGGTCAGAAAGAGCCATAGCCATATAGACATCCTGGTCAACAATGCAGGCTTTATTTCACTCGACAGGCAGGAGACAAAAGAAGGCCTGGAGAGGCAGTTCGGAATTAATCACATCGGTCATTTTCTTCTTACGATGAGCATTTTAGATCTCATGGGTGAGGGCGGCAGGATCGTAAATGTTGCATCCGGCGCACACAAGACCGGTAAGATCCACTTCGACGATATCAATCTTCAAAAAGGTTTTAATGTCATCAAGGCATATTCGCAGAGCAAGCTCGCCAACGTGCTCTTCACAAGAGAACTGGCACGCCGAGTAAAGGACAGAGGGATAACGGTCAACTGCTGTCATCCGGGAGCTGTTGCGACCAACATCGGAATCGACCGCAAAACAGGTTTTGGAAAGACAATCACAGGACTTTTAAAGCCCTTCTTCCAGACGCCCGAACAGGGTGCGCGGACAGCGGTATTTTTAGCATCAAGCGATTCTGTATCAGGCATCACAGGCGAGTATTTTTATAAGTGCAGGATAGCTAAGTCTTCGAAGCTTTCCAAGGATATGGAACTTGCCAAAAGGCTCTATGAATTCAGCGAAGAACTGGTGAAAAATTACAGAGGAGAAAAACTATGAGCAGAAAAAACTTTGGCGCGAAGCCGGTTATGTATCCGCAGCCCGTACTCATTATCGCCACATACGATGAAAACGGCGTTCCCAATGCGATGAATGCTGCATGGGGAATCACTACCGATTATAAGGAGATTACGATAAGCCTGGGCGAGCATAAGACTACTGATAATCTTGCAGTCAGGAAAGCTTTCACGGTCAGCATGGCAACAGAAGACCAGGTCATTCCCTGTGATTATGTCGGTATCGAATCAGGAAGAAAAGTGCCTGATAAGTTCGCTAAGGCCGGTTTCCATGCCACAAAGAGCGAATTCGTTGACGCTCCCCTCATAGACGAACTCCCTATGGCATTGGAGTGCAGAGTCAAGAGCTTTAATGACGGAATCCTTGTAGGTGAGATAGTTAATGTTTCTGCTGATGAGAGCGTTCTTACAGACGGCAAAGTAGATCCCAAAAAGCTTAAGCCGATTACTTTCGATCCGATAAACAACACTTATATCGGACTGGGCGAAGTAGTCGGTGAAGCCTTCAAAGACGGTAACAAGATTAAATAATAACCGGTTAATTCTCCGTATCAGGATTTGCGACTTCAACAGAACCGGCGAGAACTACTGTGTCTGCGTCCGGCTTGGAATTCACTGATTCAGTTTCCTCGTCGCATATCGTTTCTTCACCTGCGAGCTGGACTTCTTCCGTTGTCTCTGTTTCGGGCTGGAGTTCGCCTGCGTATTGTACTGTTTTTTCACCGCCGCATCCGGTAACTGCAATTGCCGTAAGTGCTGCTGCAATGCCGATTGCGTAAAGAGGCTTCTTATAATCCTTGGACTGTGTGATCTTCATTTTCATGCCCTCCGTATTTTTCATTCTGTCCTATAAACAGGCAAGAAGGCAGAAATGTTGCAGCATCTCTGATGTATAATGACTTTACTTTAAAATTTCATGTTAGTGGGGACGATATGGAAAATATGGAAGAAAAACTCGAATTATTCGCTACGAAACTTAAGCCTTGGCTGCACCTTATGGATGAAGGCCACAGGGCTACCGGATACATAGTTGAAGGTGATGAGAAGGTCCTGGTCATAGACACCATGAACGGCTTTACGGACATCAAGAGCTATATCAGAGAGTTTACGGATAAGCCCATCATACTGGTCAACACACACGGTCATCCGGATCACATTTTCGGAAATGTTTATTTTGACGAAGCTTATATGAATCCCAGGGATCTCGATCTGGCACAGATGTTCATTAACGATCCGAGATTTGTCGAAGCGTGCGAAAAGTATAACTTCACGATGCCGCCTTTCAAACCCATAAAGGAAGGTGACGTGATCGATCTAGGCGGAAAGACTGTCGAAGTCTATGAGCTTCCCGGACATACAGCAGGCGGAATAGTCCTGCTCCTTAAAGAAGACAGGATCCTCTTTACGGGTGATTCCATAAATCACCATCTCTGGATGATGTTAGACGGCTGTTCTCCGATGGAAGAATACGTTCAGAATCTCGACAGGATCATGTTTCTTGAAGACAAGGCAGACTTTATCCTTCACGGTCATGCCAGGGATTTTGACGATATTTCGCTCATGAGATGCATACGCCAGGGCGCGCTCGAGATATCAGAGGGAAAGACCTCTGACGATGAACCTTATGAATGGTTCGGAGGGATTGCTAAGCAGCACCACTTCAAACTCGCTGAAGGCGGGCATTACAGCCCGCATGACAGCAGCGTTATCTGTTACAGACCCAAAGACTGATCTTTAGAGTTTCGTTACCTTATTACGGCCATTGTGCTTGGACGCATACATAGCTTTGTCGAGCCTGTTGAATGCGCCTGCAAAATCATCGCCCTTCTTGATCTCGGTGATGCCGATAGAGCAGGTTATGTGGAAGATATCAGGGAACTGGTATGATTCGACTCTCTGCCTTATGGTCTCTGCCATGGCGCCGGCTTTTTCCCCATCTTTATCGCGGCATACGATTACGAATTCCTCGCCGCCCCAACGGCCTACAGAAGCCTTTTCTTCAACTGATATGTCGAACAGGATCTTTGCGAAAAGCTTGAGCGTTGTATCGCCTGCTGCGTGGCCATAGTTATCGTTTACTGCTTTGAAGTGATCCAGGTCGAGCATCATGACGGATACAGGATCATTACTGTTCTGTCTTCTTGCTATCGCATTGTTTAACTGATTCTCAATCTCGCCGTGATTAAAGACGCCCGTGAGAGGATCCTTGATCGCTTTTTCCTCATACTTCTGGAGTGTGTCCAGCAATTCCTTGGAATTGTCATCAATGTCCTGGACCATGAAGACGAATTTGTAGTCTTCGTCGTTATATGTTTCTGCACGGCTGAAGATCAGCTTAACCCAGATGAATTTTCCTTCGAGATTTCTCATCATGCAGTCATAGGAGGAAGTACGTCCGGGAGTGAAGTTCTTCTTAAGATACTCGGGATCCGTGCGGCGCAGGAACTGCTCCTGGTCTTCCGGCCAGATCATGTTAACGATCATCATTCTCCAGTCAGAATACTTGAGGTTATAGTTTACGATGTCATCGGAGATCTCCGTAACATTGATGCTGCTCGTAGTATCTGCTATGAGGTCAATATACATTGAGAACAGATATGTGTTCTGGATAGTATTGATCTTCTTGGTCGTCAGGGATTCCTGCAAAGACTCGTTATCGTCGAATTCGTCCATGATGAATATGTATTTCGAAGCGTCATCAAAAGGATATACCGTGAGCTGCACGAGGTGGGATGCTTCCTCACCATCGAGGACGATCCTGAGCCTTCTGCTGTACTTGGTCTTGAAAACGCCTGTATTGTCGGCAAATATCTGGTAATCGCCGGAGACCTTTTCATTCGAATCGTTAAAATGGAACCACAGATCCAGGATCAGGTCATGATAGATTCCGGATTCATTTAACAGTTTCTCGAACATTCCGCGGCGGACGATGGTCTTATATGCATCGATTGCAGGGTCTACAACTACGAGCGCGCCGACGCTGTCAACAAACTGACCCGCTATGTCGTTAATATCATAATCGTATAAGTTCTTGCTCATACCGGTTTCCTCCATAAAAACGCAATACGGAATCTTACGGGGCATTGCCCCGCTCAATGTAAATTATAAAATGTTTTTTAGATATTTGTATTAAAAAAATGAAAACAAAGCGTTTAGTTTGTTTTTCGGGTGTGAACAGCAGGGATGTTATAATGAACCTGTACAGGGAAGTTTCAGGCATTGGGATAACGGGTGCTTTATGACTGAACAGAAGAAACAACTAAGCAGGTTGTGTATAGCAGGATTCATTCTTTCAGTCCTGCCGCTGGTTTTGATGGGAGCAGCTGTCGGCTCTTAATTCCTTCCGGAATTTGACGTTTTACCTGAATATTCCTTAGCCATAGGATTAACATTATCGCTAGTACCTGTAGTAAGTTTCCTTCTCTCTTTGATCGGACTTGGTCTCTCGATTGCAGGTGTTGTTACTGCCGTAAAAGAAGGCAGAAAGGGAAAGGGACTTGGCATAGCAGGAATCGCCTTCCCGGTCCTTTATGGTACCGCGATCATCGCTCTTATCGGGTGGGTAGGTGTTTCGGTCGTCAAGGGAATTAAGACCAATCAACAAGACCGTGAAAGAAGCGACATATATCATATGGGATCGGTTTATAATCCTCAGAATACTGAATATAATGTGAGCCAGTACAGAATCTTCGAAGGCTATGAACTTAATTCTCTGGATAACCCCTCAAGCGAATCAGAGCTTAAGGCATTCGCAGAGAGCAGACTGGATACTATTTCCAAAGAGAATGATGTTTTCGTCAAGGGCACATACAAGAACGCCATTTTCCTCATCATCAGGAGAGATCGTTTCGATGACTGGGATAAAAGTGAACATTATGGGAGCATCAATTATCATTATTATTCCGAAGGATATGCCGCGATCGATTATGATGTCCAATGGGAATTCTCAGCATTCCGCACTTGTATTCTTGATATGTACAAAGACCCGTCTGACAAATATATAATCATCACCAACTGCGATGACTATAAGGTGATCACAGAGTTTTTCGCGAAGTGATAACAGGTGCTTTATGACTGAACAGAAGAAACAACTAAGCAGGTTGTGTTTAGCAGGATTCATTCTCTCAGTCCTGTCACTGGTTTTTCGGGGAGTTATATTCCTATGGGATCTCGACATTGACTCGCCCTTTCTAGATGGCCTTTTTTCTTTTCTCGATGACCTTTATTCCCTTTTTGATTGGGTTGTTGACCTGTTTCTGTTCACGCTTCCTGCAGCCATGTTTTTCGCGGCTTTAGCCGGATTCTGCTTCTCTATCGCCGGCCTTATCAGTGCCTCAAGGAAGGGCAGAAGGGGCAAAGGATTCGCCTTAGTTGGAATCGCTATTCCGGTCATTTATGTTATTGTGATCCTCGTTCAGGTCGGGCTGATCGTCAGAGCAAATATGATCAGACAACAAGAACAGGCCAGAAGCGATATATATGATATGGGTGCAATTAGTTGGTCCCGGGATACCGAATACGATATCAGCCAGTACTTGATCCCTGAAGGATATGGAATTAATTCCCAGGATAAACCATCCAGTGAATCAGAGCTGAAAGAATTTGCCGGGAGCAGACTGGATACAATATCCAAAGAAAGTGATATCTGCGTCAAGGGCACATACAATAACTACAATTTCCTCATTATCAGGAGAGACCGCTTTGATGATTGGGAACAAAATGAACCTTATGGCATCATCGAATATGGTTTACTGCCCAATGCCGGATATGCCAAAATCAGATATTACTATTATTGGGACTACTGGCAATTATCCGCATCTCATTTACTTGTTCTTGCTATGTATAAGGACCCCTCTGACAAATTTATAATCATCACGAATTGCAGTGATTATAAGGTGATCACAGAGTTTTTCGGGCAGGAACCTTAATCTGCCACAAAAATAAACCGCGCTTTGGTATTACACAAAACCTGCCTGTGTTATATTAGGAAAAACTTTTCGCAAAGGTACCGGATAATGATTAAAAACGTAGTGCTGGACATGGGAAATGTCCTTTTGGATTTCAGGCCTGAATATGTTATGGATCAGTTCTGCTCTTCTGAAGAAGAGAAAGACGTGATCAGGAGAGAGCTTTTCGAAGGTCCCGAGTGGCCTTTGGGCGACAGAGGCGATATCAAGGATAAGGACAGATACGACCTGGTCAAGGTAAGAGTACCGGAGAAATATCACGAAGCGTTGAAGAACTGTGCGCTCCATTGGGATATCTGTATGGACCCTTTGGAGGGCGCGAAAGAGTTCTGCGAAAAGGTTAAAGAGAAGGGTTACAAGATCTTCGTTTTGTCCAATGCGAGCGACCTGTTCTATGTATATTTTCCGAAGTTCCTGCCGCTCGATTTTTTCGATGGCGTATTTGTATCTTCGGATTATCTTATGCTAAAGCCCGATGTGGAGATCTATAAGACATTCCTTAACAAGTACGGTTTAAAGGGCGAGGAATGCCTTTTCATAGATGACAGGCAGGACAATATTGAAGGTGCTGGAAAAGCGGGACTCAATACTTTCCGTTTCGAAGGCGATTACGAAAAAGTGCTCGGACTGCTTAAATAAAAACAAAATATATGCTCTATTCCTCTAAAAAGTAAATGATATAATAAAACATCTGACTTTGTTGTGCGTGGGGGTAATATGAGCAACAAAAACCGCATAGAAAGGCGTTATACCAAATGGGGTTATATCTTCGTAATTCCCTTTGTTGTTGTATTTTTGATATTCAGTTTCTGGCCTATGGCAAGCACCGTCTATTACGCATTCTGCTATCTGAAGCATGCCGGAAATACCAATCCTGAGTGGCTTACTACGATCGGCAAGCCCTGGTATCAGAATTTCAAAGATGTCTTTGCAGCTAAATCTTTCTGGGACGCTCTGAAGAATACGCTTTTATTCTTCTTAGCTTCAACCATTCCTGAATGGCTCCTGGCATTCTGGCTGGCGGCAATGATGACTGACAGAAGAATGAAGATCAAGGGAAGATTCATTTGGAAGACAGCATTCTTTTTCCCGAAGCTCGTTGCGGGATCTGCATTGGGCTACAGTGTTTTGGACCACATTCTTTCAGTTGTTTTTCAGGGATCCGGTTATACTATGGCTGCATTCATGATGAACGGATTCGGATTCAAGGAAAAAGACCTCGAGTTTCTCACATCGGTGCAGTTCGTTATTATTTTGACTACTCTCTTCATGCACTTCGGTATTACCTTTATCTATGCGGTAGCAGGCATAACGGGAATCCCTGTCGAGGTATTTGAAGCTGCAGAGATTGACGGTTCCAACAGACTCCAGACCTTCTTTAAGATTACGCTCCCTTCGATGCGTCCTATGATGTTCTTCATTACCGTTGTTTCAGTTGTAGACGGAATCGGAATGTATGACATTCCAAATCTGTTCGGACCTTTCGATACCTTTAGAAGAAATCTTACGCTCATGATGTATATGGAGAAGCAGGCATTCGCAGGATCTTACGCTTATGACAAAGCGTCCGCGGCAAGCCTTGTCTTGCTTTTGATCTATATCTTAATGTCCGGAATCATTTATTTCCTGTTCCTCAGGGATAGGGACGAAGCGAAGCTTAGAAAGCTTAATAAGCAGAAGGAAAGAGAGCTTGCGAGGAGCATCTGAGGGGAATAATTATGAGTACTCACGAATTGACATTATCTGAAGATAAGAAAAGACCCATTGCCCTTAAGATAACAACTTATGTTGTCTCTATCTTACTGACTTTCATGATCCTTACGCCTCTTTATTATTTTCTCAGACAGACGTTTTTAGAAGAAGTCAAGCTGGTCCATGGCGCAGGAGATAATACCCAGTTGGTCATAACTCCGCGTGAGCACTTTATGACCTTGAAAGAGTTCGCACAGCTGTTTACTGCAGCAGACTTCATCGGTTTCAGGAATTCAATGCTCGTTACATGCACCAGCACTCTCCTTAACATGTATTTTTCTGCTCTGACGGCATACGCGATCACCGCTTACCAGTGGAAATTGAGACAGGCTTTTGAAAAGTTCATCATCGTTGCCATGATGATCCCCAGCACCGTAGCATCGATCGGTTTTGTCCAGATGTGCTATAAGTTCCACCTGATCAATAATCTTATAATGCTCATCATACCGGCACTTGCTACGCCGATGACGGTATTCTTCATCAGAATGTATCTGAAAGCTACATTCTCGAAGGAGATAGTAGAATCAGCAAGGCTTGACGGTGCAGGTGAATTCAGGATCTTCAACCAGATCATGCTGCCGCTCATGAAACCGGCCATCGCTACGCAGACCATATTCTGCTTTGTTGCGAGCTGGACAGATGAATGGGTTCCGAGGATCATTCTCATCGACAACAGTAAAAACATCAAAACACTTCCTCTCATGGGAAGCATACAGGGCGCAGGTCTCCTTATGCTGTTACCGCCTGTTATTCTCTATGCGTTGCTTTCTAAGCACATCGTCGAAGGTATCGCATTAGGAAGCGTCAAGGCATAACCGCCAGAAAACAAATGATATAATAATCCTGTCTGTTTTTTCAGGCAGGATTTTTTATTGGGGTATGAGGTGACCTTATGAGCAACGAGAGAAAGTACTACGAAGATATCGGATACAAGCCTTTTCTGGTCTATGTGATCTTCGGTGTTTCAGGTGATGAGCTTGAAGTATCAAGGGCTAAGCATAATGTTGACGGAATGCCGGAAGGGTTGGACTTTATTTCCCTCACGCGTCCGGAACACTCGGAATATATTGACGGGATAATAGGCGGCGATATCGGCAAAGTGTTGAGAAGAGCCGACAGCGCTCTTTATGAGACCTGCAGTGCCACCGACAAAGTGGTCGTTATCAAGGGTGAGATAAAAGAAGACAGCACGCTCGATTATATGAGAAATACAATAGGCATTATTGAAGCCTTCATTGACAAGGGCGCGAAAGGCGTTCTGGATCTCCAGACCTTCACTCTCTATTCTCCGAAGGAATGGGAGGACAGGTTCTTCGGCAAGGAAGTTAATGCCCAGAATCACGTGCTCATAATGTTCTCCGAAGAAGAGGGCGGTTACTGGATCCACACCAGGGGCATGGCCGAGTTCGGCAGACCCGATTACGGCATCAGCAATGTTCCCCAAGACAAGCTCGAAGATTATAAGCAGGTCATTGACCAGATGGTCTTCTACGGCGGCCAGGGAATCCTTTTCAAGGGCAAGGCAAAGCTTCACACGTTTAACGGCAAGACCTTTGAAGTCTCAACCGAATTCGTCAACGATTTCGAAAACGACGACTACAACAACGCTTATTACAACGTGACGGTCTTAGGTGAGGCTTAACAGGTTTCTGATATAATATTTTCTGAAAAAAGCTTGGATTACTGAAAGAGAATAAGGGGTGTAGTTTATGGCTTTGTGGAACAACAGACCGATGACCGGGGCAGGAGTAAATCCGTTCGGAAATCCCGGTGCGAAAAACGGAGAAGGCCGTCTTGCGGCAGACTCCGTTAAGTGCCCGTCATGCGGTTCTAATATCGTTTATGAACCTGAGCTCAGCGCCATGATGTGCCGCAACTGCGGTAATATCTATGCGGCTGATACGCTTGAACCGAGAGGATCTTTGGGTATTTCCAAAGAGCACGATTACATGGGTGACAGTGACATGTCCGAAGATGACAAGAAGCGTCACGAGATCGTCTGTAACAGCTGCGGTGCGGCTCTCGTAGCAGACGCGAATACGATGTCCACCATGTGTCCTTTCTGCGGTTCACCGGCTCTTATCACGAGAAGAATGACCCGTGAGTTTAAGCCGGATTACATCATTCCTTTCAAGATCGACAAGGACCAGGCAAAAAAGAACATGATGGAGTGGCTTTCGACCAAGAAATACACTCCCATGGGCTTCAAGACAAAGAGCAAGCTTACCAACATGACCGCTCTTTATGTCCCGTTCTGGCTTATGGACTGTGTCGTCCATTCCGACATGTCCGGCACCGGCAAGGTCGGCAAAGGCACCACCAAAACGATCTACGAAGTCAACACGAGCATGGTATACCATGTGAAAAATGTTCCTTTCGATGCATCTGTAAAGATCGCCAACAAGCTGATGGAAGCTATCGAACCTTTCGATTACAAGGACATGGTCAGGTTCGAGAGCAGATATCTGCAGGGTTTCTATGCAGACAAATACGAGCAGCTCCCGTCCGACATGACAGAGCGCATAATAAGAAGGATCAGCAAGTTCTCCAGAGATGAGTCTGACATCGCCTTCAAGAAATACGATCAGTTCGAAAAGCGTTTCGACAAGGGCTTTACCTGGATCAGCGACGCTTCCATGAAATACTGCCTGCTTCCCGTCTGGTTCATGACAGTCGAGTTTGAAGGCAGCCAGTACCAGTTCGCCGTAAACGGACAGACAGGTGAAGCGAGCGGCCAGGTTCCGAATACGAGCGCCATCGATAAGCTCGACTGGGCAGTTAAGCTCGCAACAGGCCCTCTTAAATGGTTCCCGATAGCCATTGCAGCGATTATCTTCATCTTCATCTGGATGATCACCAACCAGTCTTATGCAGACGGCACCCTGGCAGCGATCCTTACGGTTCTGATAGTAATAGAAGTGATCCTTCTCGGAACCATTGCCGTAGTCGGCGGACTTGCGGCCATTGCAAAGATAGTCTCGAGCCAGATGCGCAAAGCCGCCAATGAGATCAACGACTACGACGAAGATCCGGGCCTTGACGCCTATCTTGATTCGACCAGCCACACCGATTTCAAGGTCGACGAGAAGTTCCTCCGCCACGTCGTGCTCATCACTGATGAAAACGGTCATGTAATAGGCGAGAGATCAATAGAGGTATAAATTAATCTCAATATATTTTCAGGGAGGTACAGGTAATGGCAATAGATAAGGCTGAATGGCAGTACGATACTGCGAGACAGGGCTACTGTGAAAAGATGAATAAGACACCCGCTGAATTAACTCCCGAAGATGAGGAGATCATTTGGGATTATGCAGGCAATCATATTGCGTTTTTCCTCACATGGCTGATCAGACGCGACTATATTGGCGAACTCCATCACGAGGAAGTAATTGAGGAGCAAGACCTGGAAGCCGTTAAGAATCAGGAAAAAACAGGGATGGATATCTTAAGAAAGTACTGCGATATGTGCTTTACTGACGAAGATTATTCTGAAGAGGTTTCGCTTTTTATACCTAACTATTACGATCCCGGCTTTATGGAAGATTACTGCAGGATCATAGGCGAATCCAAAGTGTTGAAGACCGCTTTTTCCTGGGAAGACTATTTGAAGATCGAGCCTGTAATCGACCAGGCATTTTTCGAATTTGGTAATTGATTCAAACTCGCGGGTGAATTATGGGAAGTAAAATTCCACGAAAATAATTTCATTAAGACAATAGATGGATAACGAGCAGAAAAAGAAATATGAAGAATTGAAGCTCCGTGCACAACAAAAGATGCAGGAGCAGCGATTGCAGAAGAATGTATTGCTTCAGGAATGCTTATCTGCATTGAATTCCTATAGGGTTATTGAAGATGAAGCTGAGGCTGAACGAATTGTCGGTATGGCTTCCAGTCAAGATGCGGAAATGCATTCGCATGATGATGTGATAGTTTTAAACATGGAGGAACAGTACTTTATCGTCTGGGATGAAGCAACACTTCCGATTGTTTTGTGCTCAGGAAAAAGCATCAAAGAATGCTGGGATGATGTAATGGCTGTTGCTTTTGACACTTATTTAGTGTCTGAATCAACCGGAAAGGTTATAGGAATAAGGCACTGATTTACAGATATTGAATAATTGTTGACGAATATATTTGACGAGTCTTAAAATCGAATCGGAGTAAAAAAGGGAGGATAAACTCATGTATGATCAGCAGAAAAAAGAAGTTTTAATGTACCTGGCAAAAGAGATCAAGTACGATGCAGTTCATGTGGACTTTCTGTCTGAACGTGATGTTGAGATACTGACCAAGATCGGAATTCCTGATTCGCTGTCGCCTTATATTGATATCGAGCCCGAAAAGAATTACGGCGGATATTCGCTTTTCGACAGAATAAATATCTATGAGGAGTATCCTTTGGATAATGAGGAATTCAAGGGACTGTGCATGCTTGGCAGGAGCGGTGACGGATATATTGTTATTACAAGAGACGGAGAGGTATGTTTTAACGAAGTGGATTCGGATGAGCTTTTATTTGTTAATAAGTCACTGGATGCATTCCTTGATTGCGCTTATGAGTACGCACAGTTCGTAAAAACAGTAAATGAGAAAAATGGCGAAGAAGCTTTCCTGGATGGTAATTATACAGAAGACGATGTTGATTCGTTGAAAGATGCTATGGCCGGGATAGATGAAGAAGCTGTTGAAGAAGGCTTTTGGGCGGATGAGCTGTGTAATCTTATCGATGATATAGAGAGTTGATCTATAATTATGAAAAAGATCCTTGTTACCGGCGGAACGACTTTTGTAAGCAAGTACACAGCCAAGTATTTTGCTGAGTGTGGTTATGATGTGTACGTCTTAAACCGCGGAACAAAAGAGCAGGTTTCAGGTGTGACTTTGATCAAGTGCGACAGACATGATCTTGGCGATGTGGTCAGGGATTATTCTTTTGATGCAGTGCTTGATATCACGTCTTATAACGCAGACGACATTAATGCGCTTTTAGACGGTCTTGGTTCCTTTGGAACATACATATTCATTAGTTCCAGCGCAGTTTATCCTGAGACTGAAACTCAGCCTTTCAGTGAGGAGAGCTCGGTCTCTGTGAATAAGTTCTGGGGCAAGTACGGCACGGATAAGATCGATGCAGAAAAGGCCCTTCTTAGCAGGGTTCCTGACGCATATATCATAAGGCCCCCGTATCTTTACGGTCCTATGAATAACTTGTACCGTGAATCTTTTGTTTTCGATTGCGCAATGCAGGACCGCAAATTCTATCTGCCGGGAGACGGCAGCATGAAGCTTCAGTTTTTCCATGTTGAAGATCTCTGTAAACTCATGGAGATTTTGATCGATACGAAGCCTGAAGAACACATACTGAATGTCGGAAACAAGGATGCTGTGACCATAAAGGAATGGGTCGATCTTTGCTATTCGTGCCTGGGAAAAACGCCTGAATTTGTTAACGTTACGGCAGATGTTGAGCAGAGGCTCTATTTCAGTTTCTATAACTATGAATATTATCTCGACGTAAGCAGGATGCTGAAATTACTGCCTGAAACAAAAGACTTTAAAGAGGGCCTTAAAGAGTGCGCCTCATGGTATAAAGACAATGAATCTGAGGTAAGAAAGAAGCCGATGATCGAATACATCGACAATAACTTAAAATAATAGTACTGATTTTGAATCAGCCTCTTGATATATTATATGTGTTGGGCAAAGACAAAAACTGATTTGATGTAAGCTTGATTATTAAGGGAATAAGGAATGAGCAACATTAATAAACACCAGTGTCCGTCCTGCGGCGGCAGCCTGATAGTCGATAACGAAAAGCAGATGTACCGTTGTACTTCCTGCGGTTCGAGCTACGATTACGACTATTTCAGAGAAGAAAAGCTTCATGAGATGGGTGAGACAAACCTGTCCAGAAATGAGTTTGGAGCCGCTGCCGATGCATATAGGCTTGTGCTGAAGAAGGACCCTCACGATTTTCAGGCTCTCAGAGGATTAATGCTCGCAGCAGCTAATCTGAAGGATATGGATGGGCTTGTCCGTAAAGGTGATTCAAAAAGCTTTTCTTATAATCCCCAATTGGTCAGCGAAGTAATGGCCGGTGCTTCGGAGGAAGATAAAGGGTACTTCAAGGAACTGGCAAAGATCTATTCTGACCTGAAAGATCTCGCGAAGCTCTATTCAGAGATCAGATCTCTTAAAAGTGACAAAGACCGTATCGAAAATACTCTCAGTCTTGAAGATTATGATCACCGCAATTATGTAATTCCGACAGGATATTTTGCATCGAAAGCACCACGGCCGACATTCATTGCATTATGGCTCCTTGATCTGTTTCTTCTCATTGTCCTGCTTTGCATTGTTGTGCCTCTGCTTGTAAGCGGCGCTACAACTACGGCATTAGTATTCGGCTTCTTTTTTGTCTTCTTTATAGGCTTGATCGCCTTTGTAAATATGACGGAGATCTATCCTGTAGTTAAAGAAGCAAAAGGTCTGGGTGATGATGTAACGAATCTTCAGATTGAATTATCTGCGGCTACAGCGAAATTAGGAAAACTAAAATCTGATGCAGAAGAACTGTCCGCCGATATCAAGGATTCCATCAACGCTTTCGTGGAAAAAGACAGACAGATAATGTCAGCTCCCGTACAGGAAAAAGCAAAGGAACCGGTATCCGTAAGCAGCAAGATCAAGAAGCACCAGTGTCCGTCCTGCGGCGGCAGCCTCAGAGTTGACAGCGATACGCAGATGTATCACTGTACTTTCTGCGGTTCGTCTTATGATTATGAATACTTCAAGGGAGACAAGATACATGAGGCGGGTGAGACATATCTCTCCAGAGGAGAGTTTATGGCCACAGCTGATGCATATGAGTTCATGCTGAAAAAGGATCCTCACGATTTCCTCGCGCTCAGAGGTTTAATGCTCGCTGCAGCTCATATGACAAATATGAATGAATTAGATCACGAGATCGAAAAAGAGGATTTCTCTTATGATCCCGAAATGGTTAACCGGGCAATTGAAAGTGCTTTGGAAGAAGACAAGGATTACTTTAAGGAACTTGCCAGAGTTTATTCGGAAAAGAAGCAACTGATCGAATATACTCAAGAAATTGAAGATCTGCGTAAGGAAAAGCGCAAGATAAATTCCGCAATCGCACATAACAATATAATGCGTGAAAACTATTATATAAGGGGCAATGACGGCACCAAATTGCATCCTAAGCCTTCGTTCATTATCATGTGTTTCGTTACTGCCTTTTTCCTTATGGTGACTGTCATATGCGCTTTCGATCTTGCCAAAGTATATGCTGAGACTCCCGATCATGTCAGCGGATCACTCTTTACGCTTATTTTGTTTGGCGCAATAACTCTTGGCTTGGGCACGTATAACTTCGTATCTTACTTCTATAAGGCCAAGAAAATGAAGAAGCTAGATGACGAAAACTCGCAGCTCTATGTGGAATCCGGCAGGATGGATGAGAAGATAAGAGATCTCGAAAATAAATCTGCTGATCTTCTGAACGACCTTAAGAGGTCCATCCATGAATTCGTGAAGAAAGACAGACTTATAATGAAGTGACCTTAGATATCAGTGGTTGCTGAATACGATCAGCTTGTCTTTCTCGCCGACTTTGACGTTGATCTTTGACTGGTCGCCGCTGAAAAGCTTGATCTCTCCATCCTGGTTTACGATTCCTAAGACGATCGCGATATTCTGCTTTTCAGCCGGAAACTCCGGATCGTAAGAAGCATCGAAAACGCCTCTGATGAGCTTATCTGCAGTGCATTCGGCAGGCATTCCGGCGAAGAAATCTTTTGCCTTTTTGACGTAGATCTCTTTGCTCTCGTAGCCGTCGTTGCTGTCGCTGTCGTACTTTAATATATCCTGATAGAAGTCGAAGATAGCGTCTTTTTCGCCTATCTGGGTGATCATCTTACTTATGAACCTGTTGCTTATTACGACGTTCTTAACGCTGTAGCTGCTGACAACGTCGTGGTGCTTAGGGTCGTTGATCTCGGCGATAACATCGATGCTGCCGACGTCAAATCCGGGATTGGCTTCGACTTTGTCCCTGATGATGTCCTGGACATATACGAGGTTGGCAAACGTTCCTGCATCGACCTCTTCATCAGGCACCAGGTCGTCTGAAAGAATGAGGACGCTTACGTCTTCGTCGTTCAGCTCTAAGAATTCGTTGATCGAATCGCAGATCAGGTCTTTTTCGAAAAGCTCGGCCGCAACGGTCTTGATAACGAAAGGATATTCCTTGTAGAAGTTCATCTTTTCGAGACTCTTCTCATCGTCAATGACAACGATGCTGAGAAGGAGCTCATCGGAATCCTTGTAGTCCCATTCAGCGAGGAACGAAGCAAAGCCGTTCATGATCTCCTTGCACTTGCTGTTGTGGCCCAGCATGATGATCTTCTTTTTCTCGAGCCAGAAATCCTTATTGAGCCTTATAGGGATTCCGGAATACTTGTCACCGTTATTTCTTGCGGCATCCTGATCGTTTAAAGCCATGAAATAACTGTAATTCTTATTGTTCTTGGACTGGACGGTGAGAGGGATGATGTGGCTGTTTTTGTCCAGCGTGTTCCTGATGTAGTTCATCTCATTATTTTCTTTGCAGGGAGCCGTGTAGAATGTCGCGCCCTTGTTGGAGAGAAGTTCGTTATAGATGGAATTAAGTTCAGGCATCAGTGAGAATTGGGCCATCATCTCGCCAAGGATCTGGTTGACTCTGACGGGAACGATATTGCACTTGCCGTCGACCTGCTTGCTCCTGATGATCTTCTGGACCAGGTTCCATGTCCAGTCGTCAGTGACCTCAACGATGATCCTCTGGTTGTCTTTGGAATAAGATGCGGAAGTGATATCTGATACCTGCATCAGGGTCTTGATAGTAAGAGAATTGCCCTTGTCGAACCTGTCGGCCTTCTCGCTTGCTGCGAACTTGCAGAGGGAATTGTTTACTTCCTCGCCCAGGATAACTACCGAAGATGCTCGGTGCAGGGAGATGTCGGAAAGCTGCTTTGACGAGAACACATCGCCTTCTCTTACCACGATCGTGAGGTTGTTTTTAAACTTATGTTTACTGCAGTATATCTTGCGCGAAAAGAATGACATGTCCTTTGCATCTTCGAAGATCTTGTTGTTCTCGCGCTTTACGGTCTCATGAAGCCTTTCTTCTATCTGCTTCTCGATCTCAGCTTTGTTTGAACTCACGAGCACGACGACCTTGTTTATCGAATCGCTGTAAAGGAGGTCATTTACGATCTCCAATGCTCTCGAGTTCCAGTTGAGGATAACGAAGTGGTTGGAAATTATGAGCTTGCGGTTGCCTGCATTGGAATCTTCGATGAAGCTCGAGATGTAGTTTGTGATGTAACCTATGACCGCACCGGTAAAAGAGATCATGCCGATGATAACGATCAGGAGGCACACAATAGCGATCGCTGCATTTTGCGGCCCGATATCTGCTACGACATATGAGATGCAGCCGGCATCAAGGATCATGCTGATCGTGTAAAAGGCAGACTCCAAAAAGCCAAGTTCTTCAGTTCCCGTAAGGGACATCTTGCTGATTACAAATGCTGAGAGGAACAGGAACGCGATATTGAATAACAGGATAGAGAGCAGGACTATCTGTCCGGGATTTTTTGCGAGCCTGATACTGAACCATTCACGGATCCTTCTGAACATCTTTGTTACCTCTTGAGACGGGGATTGTTATACTTATAATGCATTTTATATTTAGAACGGGCCTGACGCAATGAGGACAGCGATGAATAACGATGAACTGATCAGTGAAGCGATCGAGTATATTAAAGAACTCCAGGGAAAGGATTCAGGCGGCAACGATGCCGCTCATTCGATCCGCGTTTATAAGAATGCGCTCGTGATCCTGGACAAAGAACCGTCCTGCGACAGGACAGTCGTTTTGCTGGCCGCGATCCTTCACGATGCCGATGATCATAAGCTTTGTAACAATGTTAATAACGAAAATACGAGGTCTTTTCTGGCCAAAAAAGGCATTTCTGACGATCTTATAGAAGAGATCGTGAGGACGATCAATTCAGTCTCATTTTCGAAGAACCGCGGAAAGAGACCTGAAACTTTGGAGGGGAAGATCGTCCAGGATGCTGACCGTCTGGATGCCATGGGAGCCATCGGGATCGCGAGGACCTTCGCGTACGGCGGTGAGCACGGCAGGAGCATCGAAGAGTCAGTTCAGCATTTCTACGACAAGCTCTTACTGCTAAAAGATGAGCTCAATACTGAGACTGCCAAGGAGATTGCGGCAAAGCGCCATGCCTTTTTGGAAGCCTACCTCGCCGAACTTAAAGAGGAAATTCAGGTATAATACGGCTTGACGAGAGGTACGAAGAACATAGATGGTTTCTTACGGGAAATACAAATCACAATATGAGATGATGACGCAAAAGCCCGTTCCGGCGCTTATCGTCCAGCTCGGCCTGCCGACGATGGTCAGCATGTTCGTCACGAGTATCTACAATATGGCGGACTCCTACTTTGTAGGGCAGATCAACACGTCCGCGAGCGGCGCTACGGGTGTCGTTCTGGGTCTCATGGCGATCCTGCAGGCGGTAGGATTCATGTTCGGTCACGGCTCAGGCAGCATTATCAGCAGAAAGCTGGGCCAAAAGGACATCGACAGCGCCAGGAAGATTGCGGCAACAGGCTTTTATGCGGCATTGATCGCCGGATTCTTCTTCCTCATATTCGGAGGTCTTTTGGTAACACCTCTGATGCGCCTTTTGGGCAGCACGGACACGATACTTCCTTACGCCAGAACCTACGCAATATGCATCCTCTGCGCTGCTCCCGCACTGGTGTCGAGCTGCGTCATGAACAATATCCTGAGGTATGAGGGCCGCGCGTTCTTTGCCATGATCGGTCTTACTTCAGGCGGCGTCCTCAATATCTTCCTCGACATGCTCTTCATGCAGAAGCTGAATATGGGAATCCTGGGAGCGGGCCTTGCAACAGCCATTTCCCAGTATGTTTCGTGGGCTTTGCTGCTTACAATGTTCATCCTGAAAAAGACCCAGACATCGCTGTCGCCCAAGTATATCAATTTCAACATTTCCACATTGGGAGACATAATAACTACGGGCCTTCCAAGCCTTGCGAGACAGGGCCTTGCCAGCATCTCGACGATGCTTTTGAACAACGCTGCCGGCGTTTACGGAGATGCAGCGATCGCAGCAATGAGCATAGTCAACAGGATCAGCATGTTTATCTTCAGTGCCGTCCTGGGCATCGGACAGGGCTTCCAGCCTATTGCCGGCTTTAACTATGGCGCGAAAAAGTATTCCCGTGTCCGTCAGGGCTTCTTTTTCACCCTGACATTCGGAACGCTCCTTTTAGGTATTGCATCCTTTATCGTTTTCTTAAGCGCAGGAAACTGCATCCAGTTTTTCAGAGACGATCCGGAAGTAATCAGGATAGGCATTCCGGCGCTTCATGCGCAGTGCATCGCTCTCTTTTTCGTGCCCTTCCAGGTATGCAACAACATGATGTTCCAGAGCATCGGCTACAAGTTCAACGCGACGTTCTTATCGTCACTTAGAAACGGACTTTGTTTTATCCCGATTCTTTTGATCTTCAGCTTTATCTTTAAACTTGCGGGAATCCAGACCGCACAGGCTGTCGCAGATGTCATGACAAGCCTTATCTGCATACCGTTTACTATCAAGTTTTTCGCAAAACTCCCGAAAGAATAAGAGGACCAGGGTATGGAAGAAGAAAATAAACCGAAGATCAGCAAATGGAAATTCAGAGTTCTCTTGTTTGTCACGTTCTTCTTGAGATCGTTTTTCCCTTTGTTCCTGCTCAGTCTGGTCTGCCTTATCGTCGGCATCTTCATTAAGGAATTTCTTATTATCGGCACAGTGCTCCTGGCGGTCGACTTCATCGTATCCCTCTATTTCACGATAAGAACAAGTATGCTGAAGGGAAGCCACGAGATGTTTAATAAGATCGTTCAGGCTGCCCGGGGCGAAGATCCTTACGGTGATTTGGACAAGATCACCGGCGAATGGGAAAACGAAGATTACTACAGCGAAAAGGCCAATGATTTAAGGGGCGAAGCCGGTTCCTGCAAGACCGTCAGCGAGATTTTCGAGCTCTATAAAAAAGAGATCTGTAACCTGGCTTTTTCAGGCGAGAAATATACCGTGTATATCAAGAAAGAAAAGTATTTCTTCGACGATCAGATGCACTATGTTATTTCTTTCGACCGCATGAGGGAGGTCAATGACGATCTTGAGCAGCATCTTTATATGGATATTCTTTTTTCTCCCGACAGGTTCGAAAGAAAGATCGAGGAGAAGTTCGAAGGCTTGGGCGGCGGAGATACGGCCGGATTTTTCGATCAGGTCAGGGAATATCTCGAATCAAACGGCCTGATGGAGCTTGAGATCGAAGATATCAACGTCGGGGCATCGTACTAAGTCCGGTATATTTCCACATTTGTTTACTGTTATTTGTTGTTCTCATCTTGTAAAATATTGTTGACGATTTCTTTGACGTCAATAAACGCGAAGGAGAATAACTATGCAGATTACAAATGACATCATTTACGTTGGCGTCAACGATCACAAGATCGATCTTTTCGAGGGCCAGTATATCGTGCCCAACGGTATGGCGTACAACTCATACGTTATCAAAGATGACAAGATCGCCGTCATGGATACTGTTGATAAGAATTTTACCCATGAGTGGCTCGACAATCTCGAGAGAGCTTTGGACGGCAGAAAGCCGGACTATCTCGTAGTCCAGCACATGGAGCCCGACCATTCGGCTAACATTGTCAACTTTGTAAAATCCTATCCTGATGCCAAGATCGTTTCTTCATCCAAGGCATTTGCCATGATGCAGAATTTCTTCGGCACGGCTTTCGAAGACAGGCAGATAGTAGTGGGCGAAGGATCCACTCTCGAGCTCGGCAGACACACATTGAATTTTGTCGCTGCACCAATGGTCCACTGGCCTGAAGTCCTCATGACTTACGATTCAGCTGACAAAGTGCTTTTCTCAGCTGACGGATTCGGCAAGTTCGGCGCTCTCGATGTTGAAGAAGACTGGGCATGCGAAGCCAGAAGATACTACATCGGCATCGTTGGAAAGTATGGCGCACAGGTTCAGTCGGTCCTCAAGAAAGCTGCAAATCTTGATATTCAGATAATCTGCCCTCTGCACGGACCTGTCCTTACAGAGAACCTCGGTTATTACATCGGCCTTTATCAGACATGGTCAACTTACCAGCAGGAGACCGAAGGCATCGTAATCGCCTATACTTCTGTTTACGGCAATACAAAGTTTGCAGTAGAGAAACTCGCAGAGATGCTCAGAAATAAAGGCTGCCCCAAGGTCGTAGTAAATGACCTCGCACGCTGTGACATGGCCGAGGCCGTTGAGGATGCTTTCCGCTACGGCAAGATAATCCTTGCGACCACGACATATAATGCCGAGATCTTCCCGTTCATGCGCGAGTTCATCCACCATCTGACCGAGCGTAATTTCGCAAACCACAAGATAGGCTTGATCGAAAACGGCTCCTGGGCACCGATGGCTGCCAAGATCATGAAGGGCATGCTCGAAAACTGCAAGAACTGCACATTTGCCGAGAACACGGTCCACATCAAGTCTGCCTTAAACGAAGAGAGCTCAGCGCAGCTCGAAGCGCTGGCAGAAGAGTTCTGCGGCGAGTATCAGGCAAGAAAGTCTGACACGGCTGACAAGAATGATCTGAGGGCCTTGTTCAACATCGGTTACGGCCTTTACGTCGTTACCTCAAATGACGGCAAAAAGGACAACGGTCTCATCGTTAATACCGTTACCCAGGTCACAAACACACCGAACAGGGTTGCCGTAACCATCAACAAGGAGAACTATTCGCACCACGTCATCGAGCAGACAGGCAAAATGAACGTTAACTGCCTTTCCACAGATGCGCCGTTCTCTGTTTTCCAGCGCTTCGGTTTCCATACCGGAAGAACGGTGGACAAGTTTGAGGGCATCGAAGAGATGAGGTCCGATAACGGTCTGAGGTTCCTCCCGCAGTACATCAACGCATTCTTCTCGCTCAAGGTCGAAGATTATGTCGATCTCGGCACACACGGCATGTTTATCTGCTCCATAGTTGAATCCCGCGTGATCACCAAGAAGGAGACCATGACATACACCTATTACCAGAATAACGTTAAGCCGAAGCCTGAGACAGAAGGCAAGAAGGGCTACGTCTGCAAGGTATGCGGCTATGTCTACGAAGGCGATGAGCTGCCTGATGACTTCATCTGCCCGCTCTGCAAGCATGGCGCAGCAGACTTTGAACCGATCGAATAAACTGAACCGTTTATAAAATAAACCTGCATGCGGACCGTATGCAGGTTTTTTTATGCTTGAAATTCTTATGTGCTTTCTTCTTCCAGCACGTTCTTCTTCCGCTTTTCGACGACGGATTTACCGTACCATTTTTTCTTGTACCAGTAGTACATGACAATAAGGCCTCTGATGCACTCGTCCGTGGCGGTTCCCGCAAAGATCCCTGCGACGCCGACACCCATGACAACGCCGACCAGATATCCTGTCGTAAGGCCTAAGCCCCAGTTGCACATAAGGCCCATGAGGAGCGGGAAGATATAAGCTCCGGCCGCTTTGAGGCTGCAGACGAATGTCATGTTAAGGCACCTGCCGATCTCGACAAAGATGTCGACGATCATGATCATCTGGCCAAGCATTATGATGTTCTCGTTATCAGTAAAGATCTGCAGTGTATATCTGCAGAGGAGAGCATTGATCGAAGCCAAGGCGATCGTGATAGGCATCGACGTCTTAAGCGTTTTAAATACGCGCTTATATGCGGCATCTTCTTTTCCTGCACCGACCAGGTGACCGGTGATTATCTGCGTGGACATCGCACTGGCGTTGGAGAAGATCATCGCAAAAGCGATCAAGGTATTGCAGTAAGCTCTCGCATTTACCGCATCATTTCCCATCGCGTTAATGAATGAAAGGAGCGTTGTCTGATAGAGGTTATATGTGAGGTTTTCGCCTGCGGTAGGAAGTCCGATTTTGATCATCTTTCCCAAAAGCCTTGTGGGGAAGGGCTTCAGATAACGTGGCGAGATCTTGCCGATCTTTTTCGCAAAGAAGAATACGAAAACAGCGATGACGGCGAATGTTCTTGCGGCAACCGTAGATATCGCAACGCCTGCAACGCCCATGTTCAAAGGCGCCAGAGGACCATATAAGAATAAGTAGTTTCCGCCGATGTTGATGACGTTGATCGCGAGCGTTATGTACATGCCGATCTTCGGATAGCCGTTGCATCTTAAGATCTGGAGCATGACGTTGAATACCGCCATGAGGAATCCGCCGCCTCCAACGATGTAGATATAGATCATCGAGTAGGGGCGCATCTCATCTGATACGTGCAGGAATCTCATTATCAGAGGATTAGCCGCACAGAAAGCAGCGCTCAAAACGACGCCGATAACGAGGTTTACGAGGACTGCGAGCGTATAGATCTTGTTCATCTTATCGAAGCGCTTTGCACCGAGATACTGCGCAACAACGACGCTCGTGGCAGTGGCGATAACGTTAAAGAGGATGTTCATCATGAACATGATCGTATTGGCATTGCCGACAGCGCCTACGGCATATTCGTCGTAGTGGCTCAGCATCAGCGTATCCACATTGTTTACCATGGTGTTCAGGAAAAGCTCAAGAAACATGGGCCCCGCGAGTAAAAGCAGCGGAGTCTTCTCGTCAATAACGACTGTATTTCTCTTTCTGATAGCGCTTTCCATAATTCCTCGAAAACCTAATCTTTTCCTGATAACGAGTTTGAATGATACTACCGGTGTCCGGATTAATATATTAAAAAGCAGTATATTTCTTGCAAAAACCTATCTGCAAATGGCTTTTCCGCACGTGAAATAACAAAAAACGTAACACAATGACACCAATCTGCCTTAAAATCGCGCGTGTTATAATGTCTTAGCTTTGGAAAGGACTTTATGCGGGCGGTGAAGAAGAAAAACAAGATAGTAATCTGCGCTTTATCAGGCCTGATCTTATCCTGTGCCGTTATCTGTGCGCTTTTATATTCCGGTGTCCTTCACTTAAATCACCCGGAGCTTTCAGGCTTCAATATTAGAGGCGTCGACGTATCTTCTTACCAGGGCGATATCGACTGGGATGTTTTAGCGGGTCAGGACATTGATTTTGCATATATTAAAGCTACCGAAGGGTCATCTACCGTGGACCGCTGCTTTGAAGCTAACTGGCTCAATGCTTCAAAAACAGACCTCCGCATCGGAGCTTATCACTTTTTCAGTTTTGAATCGTCAGGCGAAAAGCAGGCAGCGTTATTTTGCAGCACTGTAGAGAGCGTTCCCGGCATGCTCCCGCCCGTCATCGACGTCGAGTTTTACGGACGTTTCCATGGCGTTAATGATATCGATGTAAACGCAGTGAAAAAAGAGCTCCGCTCCATGATCGGCATACTCACGGAACACTATGGTGTAAAGCCTGTTATCTATGTCAGCAGTGACACTTATGAGTCGATCGTAAAAGACGATTTTCGCGACTGCGGCATCTGGTATCGCAGCGTTTACAAACCTGTTCCAAAAGACGTCGAATGGACGATCTGGCAGTACTCGAACCGCTATGTTTTAAAGGGCTACGAAGGAACTGAGCGTTACATCGACATGAATGTTTTTTCGAATGAAGGATGGAAGTAACTGCCCCCGGATCTTGTGCAGTCATACTGTAATCGCTTATTTCTGGTGTACAATTGTCATTAGTTTGATGCCGATTTGATTTTTCGGCAGTGTAAGTTTATTTGTAGATTTCTAGAATCTGAAATATGGGAGATAAACTATGAAGAAAACTAAGATCTGTGCACTGGCTTTAAGCACATGCCTGGCGCTTGGCGTTTTCGCAGGATGCGACGACACGAAGTCGTCCACGGGAACATCCTCGAGCACTGATGCGACATCATCAGAAACACTGGATTCCATTGTTTTTACTGATCCTGACAGGGATCTTCCGGACCCGGACGTTGTTGTTGTTGACTCCGATGGTGGTATTGCTGCCCCTGAACCGGTAATAGAGCCTTCAGCAAGCGTCATGCCCTCCAAAGATTCCTCCGATGGCGAGATCATCACGTTCTCCGGAGAATCGCAGACAAACGCAAATACTTTCATTTCAAACTTTACAGAAGTCTATTTCGAAAATTACGATAAGGAAACGGCAGGCGTTGAACGCTATCTCGATTTTGTATTTATTCATTTCAAGATCAATGCAAGCAGCAAGATCGCCACTGAGAAGAAGGGCGATATATCTTACGAGACATTCAAGGTCGAGGATGCCAGAAACTCTATCGGCAAGTATTTTTCATATCTTTTGAAGGATGAAGACTGCCAAAAGCTCTCTGCTCCGCCGTCAACTTACGGCGACCAGCCCTCCGGCCCATACTACGCTGACGGCAAGATCTGGTACCAGTTAGGCGGAGGCGACACTTACAACCTTATCGGCATTGTCAATTCCGCAAAGAACAACGGCGACGGCACACTGACTTTAAACTTCACGATCTATCAGATCGACCTTAACACTTTTGAAAAGCTCGACTCTGCCGGCCTCAAAGAATACTACAAGCTGACACCCGAGAAGGCTGCTGCAAATAAGACCCTCACCAAGGTCAAGACCGGCACCGCCAAGGTCGGCGTAGGCCAGACCAGTTATTACATGCTGAGTTATAAGACGGTGTAATAAGCAACACGAACGGAACAGGCGACGGACTAAGATTTAGTCCGTCGTTTTTGTTGTTTCACTTTTAGTCTCCATTTTTTCGATTTTCGTTGTACAAAAAGTTGAAATGAGCCCTGATTTCAACTTTTTGTCACCGTTTTTCGGATTTGCGTGAAACAAAATGTGAAACAGCTTCAGTTGTCGATGTTTGGGTGAAGGGTGTTTGTGCATGCATGACGTGAAACCCCTGGGTTGCTCGTTTTGTAGACGATTTTTCATTTTTCGTCGACAGAATGTGCAAAATCGCGTTGATTTGCTCATTTTGCAGACGATTTTCCGATTTTCGTCTACAAAACGTCAACACGAACGGAACAGGCGATTGAAACAACGCGGCCAACGAAAAAGGGCCGACCCCGCTTGCAGACGATTTTCCGATTTTCGTCTACAAAACGTCAACACGTACGGAACAGGCGATGAAAACAACCGCATTCAACGAAAAAGGGCCGACCCCGCTTCCATGGGATCAGCCCGATTCGTCTATTAACCTATTAACCCGTATTCCTGCGCCGGCGCCGATAAATATTCAATTGCTGCTGCCAAATATTCATCCCGCGCCGGCACATACAAAAACTATTACTCCTCTTTAAGTATTCTTACAGGCTCTAACTTGGTGATTCCTCTGCTGCTCAGGAATGCGGTAACCAGTGCGCAGACGAGGATGAGACCTGCTGTTATTACGAACCAGATAAGATCAGTCTGGAAGATGATCTGCTTGATCCCGAAGAAGGAGAAGACCGTGAGGAACAACTGGTTCGAGAAGGCGATGTGCAGGAGGATGCCGAGGATGATACCGATGGTGATGGTCGGCATGTTTGTCATGAGGGTCCTTCTGATCAGTTCGCCTGAGGTGTAGCCTAATGCCTTTGATACGCCGAGGTCGGTCCTCTCGCGGATGACCTGAGCCCTGGTGAGCAGGAGCTGGGTGAGGATTACGACAAAGCATGTTGCGATGACGAAGATCACGCAGATGCCTTCCATGGCTTTAACGACTGTCTCAATGGATGAACCGATAACGTCTTCACCAAGCATGAACTGGATATTAGGATAGTCTTTCTCCAACTGCTTCTTAACCTCTTTCGCTTTGGAAGGATCGTTAAGGAAAATGAGTGCTGACATGAACTGGTAATCAGAGTTGATGCGCTTGATGCCTGCTTCGCTCATCATGGCCTTCTTGCCTGTGTTGTTCATCTTCTGGTCGATGCCGGAAACAATGTAGGGAACTGTTCCTGTACCGGTCATTGATTTTACATTGACGATATCACCTAAAGATACACCAAGGATATCGGATTCCATGTTCGTAAGAACGATCTCGTTCTCTTTTTCGGGAAGGTGTCCTTCCAGAAAGTAATTGTTTTCAAGAGCATTTACATTGCGGTAAACGTCGATGCCGAGAGATGTGGTCTTATCCTGATATGAGACCTCGACCGACTGGAATGTCGTCAATGTATTTACTTTTCTGACTGCAGGATCTTTGCTGACAGTCTCGATAAAATCTTCGTCGCCAACTGTTCCTGCCTCGATATCAGAGAACTCATATCCGACCAGTTTCAAAAGGGTCTTGTTGTCGAGTGCCCAGTTCTGGAAAAGGGAGAAGCCGATGCATGTGGACATCGTAAGGAGCGCGATGATGAGGATTACGAAAATGCTCTTCTTAAGCGCACCGAAGTTGTTCTTGCAGGCAAGCGCAAGAGATAACGGCATGCGGTTTGTCTCAAGAGGGCAGTGGTTCTTCTTGAAATTGTGTGATGTGATGCCGCTCCTTAAAGATTCCAGTACTGTGAGCTTCTTATAAGATCTGGTTGCGATGAAAGAACCGACCAGAACCATGAGAGGGATTCCTACGATAGTTGATACGAGCGCAGGAATGCTGATGCCGTCAAAGCCTGATAAGCCTGAGAGCATGCCTGAAAGATAGCGCAAAGGATCTGTGCAGAGGACGCCTCCTAAGATGCCTGCAGCAGTTGCGATGACGCCGATTATCATCTGCTCTGTGATGCATGCCAGACGGAGCGATTTAGCAGTATATCCGGTTGCCTGGAGAAGGCCGATATTCTGGATGTTGAGCTCGATAAAGTTCTTGATCGAGAAGTGCATGATGATGACTGACATTACTATGAGGAGCAATGTGAAAACGATGATGAGCGAGCTCGCGATCGTGGTGATAGCCGTGGTTGCGACATTCATGGTATCGATCGTGACCGTAAAGGGTGTGATGTCGCTCGGAAGAGCTCTCTGGACAGCTACATCGTAATCATCTATATCGGTTCCTTCTTTGGTTTTGCAGCTCGCGAAAAGCTGGACGCTTACAGGATCGACTTTTCCGCAGATCTCCTCGAAAACATCGTGGCTGACAAGGGCGTAGTAGCCGCTGATGTTCATCGTTGTCGCGAAATACAGATTCTCGGCATAGCCTTTTACCTTGAAGGCATAGTCCTTGCCGCCGATGATGATATGGTAATCTTCGCCGATACCGTTCGTGTATGAGAGGTAATAGGGAAGGACTATCTCGTCATCATTCAGGTTTTCGAATTCTTCTGGAAATGCATTGAGATATGTAGGCAGGGAGGAGTCGAAAATGTAGTAGGAGAAAGATACTGCATCTTCTGAATCCATGTCGCCGTAGTAGTAATCTGCTGCGATCTGCGCGACCGGAACGATCTCGCATTTTTCGGTGGCATCGACGGATTCGATTATTTTTCTCAATTCCTCTTTGTCCATCTGAGGTACGTCTACGATGAGGTCTGCTGCGTGATACTTATCTTTGCATGCAGAGACTGCCTTGTCGCCTGAAAGGATCAGCGTGATGCTGCAGAACAGGAGCATAGCGGCGAGAAACATCAGCGCGAAAAGGATCGCAACTTCGCCTTTGTGCTTTTTTAAATTGTTTTTTGCTATGAAAAATAACTTGTACATAAATTACCACCCCATGTCGGAAAGGAAATTGCGGAGTTCCCTGTGACGTTCTTTGTCTGCACCGTTGTAAGGCGAGAGTGAGATCTCATCGCAGATAACGCCGTCTCTTAAATAGAGGATCCTGTTGCCTCTTTCAGCTGCCGAAACAGTGTGTGTTACCATTACGATGCTCTGGCCTTTTCTGTTCATTTCTGTGAGGACGTCCAAGACCGCTTCGGTGTTCTGTGAGTTCAAAGCGCCTGTAGGCTCATCGGCAAAGAGGATCTCCGGTTCGTTGATAACCGATCTTACGAGTGCGACTCTCTGCTTTTCGCCGCCGGATAACTGGTTAGGGAATTTGTTGTAGCACTTCTCATCAAGTCCTACCTGACCTAAGAGTTCCTTGGCACGCGCTGCGATAGCTTTTCTGTCGCGGCTCTTAAGGAGGCCTGAAACGATGATGTTATCCAAAACGCTCATGGTGTCGTTTAAGTAGTTCTGCTGGAAGACGAAGCCGCAGTGCTTTCTTCTGAAGAGTGCGAGCTTATCGTTGTTGTATCTTGAGATCTCTTCGTTGCCGTATGTGATGGAACCCAGGCTCGGACGGTCCATTCCGGAGAGGGAATAAAGGAGTGTGCTCTTGCCGGCGCCGGAGTCTCCCATTATTACCGTGAAGTCGCCCTTCCTGATCTCGATGTTGAGGTTCTTTAAAACGTGCTGCTGTACGCTCTCATTGGAGAATGTCTTGCAGAGGTCTGTAGCTTTAAGTATTGCTGTATTCATTTGATTTGTATGTCCTTTCGGTAGATTGTCAGAATTCTTACACTGCGATTGTACGACTGGATTGGGAAGAATACTTTACACAAGCCTTGCGCAATCCTTAACTGTTTCTTACATGGTTCCCTAAAAGGTCCTGCCCATAGATAGTTGTGCTATACTTCAAAATATGAACTACAACTGTTTGATAATTGACGATGAATTGGACCTTTCCCGCATGACGCAGGAATACTTCGAGATGTTCGGAGTAACCTGTGCAGTGTGCGCGTCTTCTGAAGAATGCCTTTCTTTTTTGAAAGATAATACCGCTGATATATTCCTTTTGGACATCAACTTAGGCAACGAGAGCGGTTTTGCGCTCTGCAAGACCCTGCGCGAAAAATATGACACGCCGATCCTCTTTATCTCTGCGCGCCAGAGCGATGACGACGTCCTCGTGGCACTCAACATCGGCGGCGACGACTATATAAAAAAGCCCTATACATTAAGCGTTCTGCTCGCCAAAGTTAAGGTCCAGCTCAAAAGGCTTGAGGCCGTAAAGCAGGCGGGCGCTCCCAAGGCTGAAACCACTGATGAGATCTTTACGATCGATCCTGCCACAATGAGTTGTACTGCAGACGGAAAGACGGTATCTCTCAAATCCAAGGAATTCCAGCTTCTTTCCTGCCTCTATGAACATAAGAATACGATAGTTACAAAAGAGACCCTTTTCGATGAAGTCTGGGGCGACTCATTCTATTCGGACAGCACGCTGAATGTTCATATCAGGCGCCTTCGTGAAAAGATCGAAAAGGACCCCAATGAACCCAGGTTCATTAAGACCGTCTGGGGCACAGGTTATATCCTGGAGACAAACTGATGAAGATCAAGGTAATCGCGGTCGTTTATTCCCTCGTGATCCTTTTAACAGGCTTTATCCTGTTGAACATGCAGGGCAGGGAAACGGCTCTTTCCATCGATCTTTTAGAGCTGAATACAAAACGCGGCGAGATCGAAGAAGAGCTCCATGCAGGAAATGACATACAGTCTGTCGAGCAAAAATACGGCTGTGAAATAGTTCTTGTCACAGATAACGATTATCAATCCACGAATAATTGCTTCATAAAAGACGGCATGTCGGTTTTCGATTATAACGAGGACGGAAAGATCGCAGGAAAGATTGCGTTTGATGTCAGGAGCAGTGAATATTCCAAGATAATAAAGATGTCCAGAACGGAGATGCTGATCACGCTCGGAGCGGCTTATTTTGCAGGCATGCTCCTGCTCTTTGCCGTATGGTATTTCTATATCAAACCGTTCAGGAAACTCACGGATTTTGCTGCGAATGTTTCCAAAGGCAACCTTGATGTTCCGCTCAACATATACAGGCATAATTATTTCGGCGCATTCACCGAATCCTTTGACCGCATGAGAGACGCACTTAAACGTTCAAAAGAGCGCGAAGATGCAGCAAACAGAAGCAAAAAAGAGCTCGTCGCAGAGCTTTCCCACGATATCAAGACGCCTGTCGCCACTATCAAGGCCACATGCGAAGTAATGGAGATCAAGTATAAAGATCCTGATGTCCTTGAAAAAGTTAAGGTCATAAAGTCCAAGGCATCTTCTGTCGAATCGCTCGTCGACAACATGTTCCGCGCGACATTGGACGACCTGGAGGAACTGAAGGTCACGCCCAGGGAAGAGAGCTCGCTCATAATAGATTCGATGTTTAACGACCTGCGTTTCTACGGAACGGTAGAGCGCAAATCGGATATACCTGAATGTCTCATCCTTGTTGATAAACTGAGGCTCGAGCAGGTAATAGACAACATCGCAGGAAACTCTTTTAAATATGCCGGAACGCCTTTGGAAGTTGATTTCAGGTCCGATAAGGAAAATATTTATGTCATCCTGTCTGACAGGGGCCCCGGCGTTCCCGAAGATGAGCTCGCAATGCTTACAACAAAATTCTACAGAGGTTCTGACGCGTCAGAATCCGGCAAGGAAGGAAGCGGCTTAGGCCTTTATCTCGCATCGCAGTTTATGGAAAAGATGGGCGGCGGGTTAGAGCTCAAAAACCGCGAAGGCGGAGGCTTTACGGCCGAGATAATCATTAAGAAAGTGTCTTGATTTTCGTAGAGGGGGAGATGGGAATGAAGAAACTGATATCACTGGTATTGACAGTATCTTTGGCTTTCGGCGTTTTCGCGTGCTCGAAAAAAGATCCTGATGAGAAACCCACAGAAACGGAATACGAGCGTGTTACAACGACCGGGATCCCTGTGAAAAGATACGACGAGACACCTGATTTCCTGCTAGACAGGGCGAATAAAGAATTCGACGGAAACATCTGGCAGGATAACTGCAAGATGAGTGTCAAATGTACTTCGGAAGAATTCTTATCTCTCGTCAAGTCATATCTCGGCGGCGAATACTACGAGAAGGAAGAAGGCTCGTATGCTGATTTTTATTCCGATGTATTTGAACTCAGGTGTTCTCCGAATCCTCAAGTGATCGACTTTATCGAGGCCAGATGCACGCTGGTCGAATACCAGACTTTTCATGCGGAACTGTTTTTCATATTCAGTAAGACAGAGAGACTGAAGGACACTTACGGCAGAGATGACCACTGGAGGTACTACTACGATGGCGATCCGGGATATGTAGTTGATATGGTGCTTGATAAGACCGGCAAGATCGCGATCGAAACGAATGCCGATGATATCTTCGTTGCAGATATGATGGGATTTAATGTCACCGAAGATATAATTGCAGCGAGCATCAACAATGAGAATCTGACCGTCCTTCCGGTTCCTTTCCTGAGTGATGACGGCAAAGGCGGAAAAGTAACATCCATAGACGTTACTGATCTGAACTCAAATACCAAAGTCTATGACATCAGGATGGCGCAGGTTGTCGGAGAGGACCTGGAATTACTTACTGAACGCATGATAAGACACGGCTTCAAGCTTACTGAAAGAACGGAAGATAAGGCTGTCTATACTTTCAAAAACGTTTCGATCGCTTTCGACTTAAGAGAATTCGGAACTGACAACCAGGTAGTAGGATTCCATATTTATTTGAATTCTGAAGGCGAAAAGGAGGAACCGGAACCCATGACATTATCGGTCAACGACAAAAAATTAAATGTTGTCTGGGAAGATAATGATGCTGTAAAGGCATTAAGGGAAATGGCCGAAGCCGGTCCTGTCACGATAAAGATGTCCCCATACGGCGGCTTTGAGCAGGTAGGTCCTATAGGAAAAGACCTTCCAAACAACGATAAAAATATGACTTCTTCGCCCGGAGATATTTTTCTTTATTCGGGGAATCAGATAGTTATCTTCTACGGCACGAATACATGGGTCTATACAAGGCTCGGGAAGATCAAGGACATGAGCGAAAAAGAGCTTGCTGATCTTCTCAGCGGATCTGATGTGACGATTACGATCAGTATCGGATGATCTAAATGAGGGGTGTTTCTTATGAACAAAGAATGGTCGGAACTTAACAAAACGATGCAGGCACAGCTCAAGAAAAAGGATACTTTCGATGACGGTATCGCTACTTTGCTTGAACTCAGAAAGCAGCTCTGGAACACGATCTCTTCGTATAAGAAAGAATTGAAAAGAGAAGATTTCGACAGCATTCCTTTCATCAATGCCGACGGTTACCACAGCAAGACGATCGCATATTCTTTGTGGCACATCTTCAGGATCGAAGACATTGTGGCGCACACGCTTATTAAGGGCGATGAGCAGGTGTTTTTCGCCAAAGGCTATCAGGAAAAGACATGTTCTCCGATAATCACCACAGGCAACGAACTGGTCAAAATGGAGATATCTGATTTTTCGGGCAAGCTCGATCTGGATGCGCTCTATTCTTATATTTCCGATGTGAAGAAGAGTACTGATAAGATCCTCAAAGGATTAAGTTTTGAAGATACGAAGAAAAAAATATCAGATGAGAGAAGAAAAGAATTGGAAACGCTTGGAGTCGTGAGCGAAGACGAGAGCGCAATCTGGCTCATAGATTACTGGTGCGGCAAGGACGTCAGAGGCCTTATCCAGATGCCTTTTTCGAGACACTGGATAATGCATATCGAGGCTTGCGAGAGAATAAAAGCCAAGAGGTAATTAATTGTGTTTTTGAATGAACAGGAAACAAGAAAAGTTCTTGATACGCTGACCGGAAAGACCCCGGAAGACGCAGTATTAAAGGACATGAAGGCCTTCTTTAAGGAAGAGTTTTCGATAGAGATCTTGGATTATACCTGTGACCGTTTAAAAGACGGGCAGGCAAGACTTACGATCTTTGTTTGGGGAGCCACGTCGACAAGGCCTTTCTTAGGAAGATCTGACCGTAAAAATGAAAACATGATCAAGGAGCGCTTCAGCAGGTCATGTGTTGAGCACGATCTGAACAGGGATTATTTCGATCCCGCTAATTACTTTGCGAACGTAAGCGATTTTAAGCCAGACGTTGAGGAACTGGTCATGACATCTGAGAATAGGAAGAAGATTACAGAGCTTCTTAAAACGCATCCTGAAGTCAACAGCCACCGTTTCTCAGGTTCCACGGTCTTTGTGTTCTATAATTCCGACAAGGACATCGAGACGTATGGAGACAGCGGATTGACCAAACAGATCTATGACGAGGTCTGTGATCTTTTAGGCACCATATCTGGTCTCGAAGGCCGCATACTAGGCGATGTCAGGTTCTCCAGCATGGAGACATTCGTAATGAAGTACAAAAGTAATTTCCACGGCTTCTGGCTGGATCATTAATGAAATTTATGATTGAAAAAACACTAGAAACAAAAAGCGGCATTGTCCACTATTGGATATCAGAAGCCATCAATCCGGAGAAGACTAATCTGTTCTTTTTGCATGGCCTTACGGCGAGTCACGAGCTCTTCGAAAAGCAGATAGAGCATTTCTCCAAAAACTATAATGTGATCGCATGGGACGCGCCCGCACACGGTGCTTCCCGCCCTTTCGAAGATTTCACATACGAGAAAGCTGCCTTTGCAGCAAAGCAGATCCTGACAGATAACGGGATCGATAAAGCGGTCTTCATCGGCCAGTCCATGGGAGGATTTATAACGCAGTCGGTGCTTAAGCGTTTTCCTGAACTCGTCGAAGGATTCGTATCCATCGACAGCTGCCCCTTTGGTGAAAAGTATTACTCCAAATCCGACAAATGGTGGCTCAGGCAGATCGAATGGATGTCATCTTTTTATTCTGACAAGACCATCAGAAAAGCAATCGCCAAGCAGTGCACCAGAACGGACAGAGCTTACCGGAACATGCTCAATATGCTCGCCATCTACAGCAAGAAAGAATTGTGCCATCTGATGGGCATCGGCTTTGCTGGTATCTTGGAAGATAACTGCGATATGAATATCAAGTGTCCCGTAACGCTTATTGTCGGTGAATACGATATGACCGGCAAAGTTAAGCACTATAACAATGAATGGTCAAAAGATATCAAGGTCCCTGTCACATGGATCAAGGATGCCGCGCACAACTCAAATGACGATCAGCCCGAACAGGTAAATGAACACATAGAGAGGTTCCTGCTTATGCTCGAAAAAGGTGAAAGAGAGACACTAGGACCTAAGGTCAGCAACGAACATATTGAGGCTCTGTCTCCTGAGATGAAGGCCATTCTGCAGGCAGAACTTGATGCCGGCAACGAGATATGTGAAACATACAAAGGCTGGAAATGGGAAGACAGCATCTGCGTATTTTTGAAGTATAGCTTCAAGACGTCTGTGAAGACCGATCTGCCGGGCATCGTTTATAATGAGACGAACGATCCGCACTACTGGAAAGCCGAGTATTTTGAAGAAAAAACGCATCAGATGATTGCGTGCAATTTCGATAACTAAGGGGGATTTTATGGAACTTAAAAAACTTACGGAACACATTTGGTATATGCCGCACGAGACTGACCGTGACCGCCCGAACCTGGGATATGTATTGGGCAGCAACTGGAGCCTTGCGATCGATGCAGGGCATTCTGAAGAGCACACTAAGCAGTTCTATTCGCTTCTCGAAAAAGAGAATCTTCCGCTCCCGTCTCTTACTGTCCTTACGCACTGGCACTGGGACCATACTTTCGGGATGCATTCTATAAACGGCCTGAGCCTTGCGAATGAGAAAACTAATAAGTACCTTCAGGATTTCAAAGCAAAGATAGATGCAGAAGGTCCTTCATTTTTCCTTTCCATGAACGAGAGCATCAGGAACGAATATAAAGACGGCAAGGAAGTTATCGTGGTTCCTGCGGACATGATTTTCAATGGCTATATGACGCTTGATCTGGGCGGCGTAAGTGTCATCGTGAAGGAGACTGAAGCTCCGCACACGGATGATTCCACAGTCGTTTATATCGCAGAGGACAAGGTCCTGTTTTTGGGCGATTCCACATGCGGCGATGTTCCGGGCAGTACAAGAAAGAAGCTGGAACTTTGTAAAAAGCTTGATGAAACGATCAGGAGTTTTGCTCCCGAGATCTGTGTCGAAGGACACTGGGTGCCGGTCGAGACTGAGGATACGCTAAAAGATCTGATGGAAGACGCGATGTGATCTTTTGTTCAATCAGCAATAAAAACTCCTCCATCTGATGTTCACATCAGCGAAAAACACCCTGCGCCATTGAGGCATATCAGGCGAACTGTTAGTATTGATTTCAGAACGAAGAAGCAGCTTGATCTATGGGGTGAGATTAATATGCGTGGTATTATCCGTCTGATCTATATGTTCATCAGAAGGCCGAAGGAGGCCCTCTTTGTTACCGGAATTATCCTTGTTTTCCCGGCGGTTATCCTGATTTATTTCGGCGTCAGATATGCGATGGGCAGCGCCGTTCCCGTAGATCTTAATAACAGGAACTGCGACTTTACCCAGGTTACTGATTACACGCATGTTTCAGGCTATGTTTACGACGCCTGGGGACACTTCACCATACCTGAAAACAAGAGCACGTGTTTTTATGTGATTCCGAAGTTTAATGACGATGCCAATCCTGAATATATCGAGAAGGTTCTCGTTATCGCTGTCGATAACGAAGACAGCAAGGCTTGGAATTCCGTTACCAATGACACGAAAAGATGGTTTACGAGATCGTCTCCGAAGACCGGCACTCCAATCAAGGTGGACAAATATGCCCGCTCAATGGGCGAAAATGTTAAGAACGGCGCGTTAGGATATCTTCAGGAATGCGGCTTCTCATATGAAGGCGCAGACAAGGTCTTAGTGCCGTACCTGCTGTTTGACGATTCTTCAGCTATGTATAAATCATTTGGTTTCGGAATCCTGTCAGCGCTGCTCTCACTGATCTGCTTTGGCATATGGATCGCCAAGGGCGCAAATTTCAGGAGATAATGATTACTTCAGATCTTTCACGTTGAACGTATAGACCTTCGTGTAGTCGGCATCAAGGCAGATGCTGACTGTGAAGTCATCAAGATTATAGACGCAGGACCATTCGGTCGAGGCCCATCCTTTGCCTTTAGCCTTGCCCAGGAGTTCCATTGCCTGCTGTTCGGTCATTACATTGCCTTTTTTCAGGTCATTTTCGATTATGCCGAGACGGTCATCTTTATCGCCTTTGCCGTAGAATTTTCCGGGAGCGATTACGGTGTTGGTGCAGCAGGGATATTCTGTTACGGTCATCCCGTTTTCGAGCCACTCGACAACGACATATCTGCCGGATCTGTCGGTGATGAAAAGGTGGAAGTTACCAATTTCAGAGTGTATATCGTAGGATTCGAGGAGTGCCAGTGCCTCATCGACTGAAGCACACTTATCGAGGATCCCTCTTATTGCGCAGTAGAGCAGGAGGTCAGGCTTGCCGTTATCCTGGTGAGGCTCATCGATCGCGAGCTCTAAGATTCCGACGCCGACGCCTTTTTCGTTCATGCCGTCGACAACAAAATAAGGGGTGAATACCATTATGAATTTGCCCATAGCAGAATCAGGACTGAACTGACTGTTCTGGCCGACTCTGAAAAGTCCCAGATCAGCGACGCCAATTGATTCATATGCGCCTTTGGGATGTGAATAGACCAGCAGTGTGTCTGTCTCAGGATAGTCGAAATTGCGCCCGAAAATATGATCGCCTTCAGGTGTGACGGCAGCAAAAGCCGCGCATCCGAATTCGAAGTCCTCAGCGTCCAGACCGAGATCGATGCCATAAAGGTGCTTATCGAACATCCATTCGAAGAGCTCGCCGGCGCTCCCGGAATCAGAAGCGAGCATGCCGTCAGTATCAGTGCACACATAGTTTTTTCATCGTATATAAGCCGCCTGATACCTTCTTTACCGACAACATGGTCCTTATGTGGTTAAAGAAAAGGACCACAGGAATGAGGATCAGAATTGCAAATACGACAGGAATGACGACCCTCTTTTTGAGCTTGAAAACAAAGCAGATCTCGAAAAGGAGTGATACAAAGAAGATCACTATGCCGAAAGGTATGAACGGTATCCAGTTAAACGCGCTGACCGAAGTGACGTCGATGGCGTAAGGAACGATCAATTCCGTCAGTCTCTGGTGGAACCGTTCCAATGTGACATTCTCCCACTCGCCCGCGTTCTTTTTCTCTTCGTATATGTGATCGTATTCAGCGTAGATCTTTTCGCAGATCTCATTGTATTCAGCGTCAGTCATGGCCCTTAAGCGGCCTGTGATGGCAACGTGCTGCAGAGCCTTTGAATAATAGAGGTTCTCATCGTCCTCAGAAAGGCCGGTAAAGACCAGGAGGATCTCATTTCCGTCACCGGTTCTTAAACTTCCTATGTATTGGAGGGCCTTGCCTTCCATTTCTATACTTTCGTAGTAGACCAGGATGTCTGTCTTAACGCTCTTTCCAAGGTCTTCGGGAGCTATGTTCTTACAGTCGAGATCCTTATAAAACAGCCCTAAAAACCAGCCTCCGAAAAATCCCGTCAATACCAGCAGGACACCTATAAACATTACTATTGCCGTGATTACTATCGCTTTTTTATTTCTCTTTTTCCCCATAAGCCGGATTCCGTAAACGTATTGTTGCCGCCAAGTTCCTTGGAACAGTTTACTACATTGATGAGACTTTTAGTATTCCGCCCTAAAGTTGCAACAAGTGTGCCCGTAATTGCAACAACTGCTGAGAGCTATGTTAATCGTCCCTCTGACCATTTAATATCAGGCCATCAGGTTCAGGGAGGATGAATATGCGAAAGATAAGATCGATAGTAACCGTGATGCTCTTAGTCTCTGTCGTGGTTTGCTGTGCGGCGCTTAACGTAAATGCTGCAGGTCGGAAGACAGATGTTTCAGCTCTTGTTGAAAGCTTCAAAAAAGATACGAAGTGCAGTTCAGTCAGTGTCTGCGTCTTTGACGGAGGAGAAGTAAGTTTTTACGGCGATCAAAAAGGACTTTATCAGATCGGTTCCATGACCAAAGCCTTCACCGGGTTCGCAGTTCAAAAGCTCATAAGCGAAGGAAAGATAAGTGAAGACAGTAAAGTCTCTGAATTCATGGATGGCTTCAAGGCTTACTATGGTTCAACGCCTTATGAGATAACGATAGAAAACCTTCTCACACAGACGAGCGGATATACAAATAATGAGACGGACTATCCTGCTGCAGAACCCGGCATGCCGCTTAAGGAGTGGGCTTACAGCATGTCCGGAAAGGAGCTTAAGACAGCTCCCGGCACTTCATATGCATACTCAAACGTGAACTTTAATCTGCTCGGAGCAATAATCGAAACCGTTGCCGGAAAGACTTACAAAGACTATATGGAAAGCGAGATCCTTTATCCCTTAGGCCTTATGAATACTTATGTGGTTGCGCCTGATGATGCCGCCGTTATCCGCGGTTCAAGGCTGGGATACAGGTTCGCTTTTGAATATGAGATCCCGGTATCTGAGGGCAGGATCCCCGCCGGATATTTCTATTCCAATGCCGAAGATATGGCACGCTGGACAGGCATCTGGACGGGCGCTGTTGACGTGCCGGATGAATTTTGCGGAATATTAAACGAAGTGAAGTCACACCTGAAAGAAGAAGGCGATTACTACTCCGGCTGGGAAGTTTTCGGAGACAGCGTTATCGGGCATTCGGGAGGCACTCCGAATTATTCTTCCAGGATCGTCTTTTCGGAAAAGGACAAAACGGGCGTCTGCGTTCTTACGAACCTTAATGTTGCATCTTCGACAGACAGTCTTTGCAACGGTATTTTTTCGCTCACGGTAAACGGAAGTGAAGATGGCATTGCGGCCGATGTCTGGACTGTTTTTGATATAATATTTTCGATAGTATCGTTAGCGGCCATTCTGCTGGCTGTCCTTGCTGCTGCCATAAAGAAACGGGGCATCCTGATAGTGCTGGGCATCGCGGAATCCTTGATCGTGATCCTTTGCCTTATCATCCTGCCTATTGTCTTCGGTGCGGGACTTAAAGCGATCTTCTGCATCTGGGCTCCGTACAGTATGGCAGGCGGCGTGATACTTTTGATAGCAGACGTGATAATTACAGGCATCAGGCTGTTGCTGACAAGAAATGAAGATAGAAAAAAGACAAGTTGACGGAAAACCACTGACGGTCATTATCGAATATCCGGAGTGGAACAGAACCGTAGATAATCTGATCAAAAAGATCGGCAAACTGGACATGTCTTATATCGGCAAGTCCGAAGACGGTTCAGTCATGGTCAGCATAATGGACATCTACTATATCGAAAATGTCGAGCGCAAGCTTTTCCTATACACCCAAAAAGATGTTTACCGCTTAGAGAGTTCTATGGCGGACATCGAAAAGGATTCCGAAGCATTCGGCCTTGTTCGCATATCCAGAACATGTATCATGAACATCGAACATTTAAAAGAGATAAGGCAGATCAGGAACAGCCATTTGGAAGCCGTGATGGATAACGATGAGCGCCTGATCGTTTCAAGAAAATATCTTCCGGACATCAAGAAAATGTTTAAAAGAGAGAGCCTATGAAAAAGATACTGCGTGACACATGCATCTTATCAGCACTTACAGTCTTAGCTGTATTCACGGTTTCGATCATCTGGATCGGCGTGACGGCTGAGATCAAACTCGTGCTGGAACTTTTCGCGCTCTCATTCATAATCTCGGTCGTAAACTTCCTCTTAGATGAAATCACATCTCTTCCCATCTGGGGAAGCTACATCCTCAAATATGTTGTCGTTACCGCCATCGTAATGCTGTTCGGATTCATCGCCGGGTGGTTCTTTGCAAGCAACTTCTGGATGGCCTTTATATACGTCGGAATTGTCTTTATAGCGGCCTATCTGCTGGATGCGATAAAGATCAAAAAGGACATTGAGTTCATTAATTCCAGGATAAAAGAACGAACATGAAAAATGCCCGGATAAATGAAATGAACCCCAGAAGTTTGTCCAACTTCAAGAGTTCACTTCAAAGTACCCGGGGAATATTTATTGCTTAATACACAGCCTCAATTGTATTCGGCAATAAGTATCCTTTCGTTGACTATCTGGTTATCGGGATGAGCACCATTTAACCTGTCGGGACCTTCACCGTACATCATGTATTGGGCGTTTTCGGCCGCTTCGGCGTTCTCATATAAGAAGACATCGTAAAACTTAGTGTTGTTATAAGCCCTGAAATGCTCGATTGCGCCGTAGCACTGTTGGTGCTCGTTTGAGGGATCTTTGATCATGATCGAGTATCCGGCTTTTTTATATGATTCTGCCAGCGTGATCATATCCTCGTTTTTGAGCTCCGGCTTTGTTGTTTCGGCTGTTGTTTGAGTGGTTTTCTCTTCTGTGGGTATCCCGTCAACTATTATAGTTGCTCCTGAACTCTGCGTTGGGAGGGTTTCCTTGCCGCACTTAGGCTCCGTTATCTTAACTTCATCCACGCCGGTGCCATGTGGCATAATATGTCCCATTACTTTAAATGTTCCGCTGTATACTTGTCCGGAACTGTCAATGAGGGCATATGAACCTGACGTATAAAAGGTGAAATCGCGAAATGTAGTATCTCCGTTGTCGTATGCGGTAGTCTTTTCGATCGTCATCCCGGGCTCTTTGCCGTATTTCTCCAGTACCTCTGTAACAACAGCCAATCTGGTTGTTGATTCGACAAGTTTATAGTCGTTCTCAGACAGTTCCTTCTGCTTTTTACTGCTGCAGCCGAACAGGAACGCTGAAAGCGCCAGAACTAAAGATAAGCAGATGATCCGCTTGAATGTGCCTTTCATTTTTACCCCGCCTTATTCCGGATGCTGATACGCATTCCAAAAATATAAAATAATTTTTATCACTTTGAAATGGAGATAGCAAGACTTGGACGTGTGAGTTTTCGCACGAGTTTGATTTTGTGCGTGTGAAAACAGGTAATGTTATAATTACAAGCACTAATAAAATTATGAGGATAAGTTTATGAGCAGTGCTGTTTCGGACATGTTGGCGACGCTTCTGGGTATGGCTTTTTCACTGGCCGGCACGGCATTTTTGGTAGTGTCTGTGATCCTCTTTATCGTTGACGGCATCAAGGCCAAGAGGGAGCACAGGAAGCGCAAGACCGGAATCAAGGTAATGTTTGTAGTTGCGATATTTTTCGCCACGATAATAACAATAGCAGTATGCGTTTTGGCTGCCATGATCTTCGGCTATATAGCTGGTTTATAATTTTTATCTACACGAAAATCTAACACGGAAAGGAAAAACGGTATGGGGTTATTTGACGCATTTAAGAAGAAAAAGACGGTGAATTTTGAAGAGATCGATTCGATCGCCAAGGCTCAGGAAGAGTGCAAGAACGGCAATCTTGAGAGAATGTATATCATGTCGCCCATATTCGGCGGCACAGCTGACCCGCACAACATTCTTTATGTGCCTGTCGGCATCAACAAGATCAAGGAGCGCTATGACAACATGCTCGCAGATCTTGTCGAGCAGGGCAAAGCTGCTTCCTTTAACTGTAAGCCCGAATATAAGGGCAAGAGCGTGATCCCCAGCAGGATCACCATTACGTCCGGAAAAGACGGCGTAGAAGTTTTCAAGCAGACGATCGAAGTCTGGTAAACCCGATACAGTGAGGCAACAAAAATGATCCGTGAGGCAGCAGTTAACGATGCGGCCCGAATTGCCGCGATAGAAGTTTTAAGCAGCCGCTATGCATACGAAAATATAGTCCCGCACGAGTGCTTATATGACGACCTTTCAGTCGAAGGCCGCACCCCTGTTTACGAGAGATGGCTTAACGAAAAGCGCTTTGAACTGTATGTTTTCGAGGAACCCGGCAAGAACGAGATCAAGGGCATGATGGGCATCGGCAGGTGCGAAGACGATGACAAGGAAAATGCCTTTGAGCTCCATTTCATCTATGTCGATCCGGAATATGTGCGGATGGGCATAGGCTCTCAAATGCTTGAATTCTTTGAGCAGAAGGGCGCTGAGAGAGGCTTTGGGGAATTCGTTATCTGGGTCCTTGCAGAAAACCGCATGGGCATCAATTTCTATGAAAAGCACGGCTACGGCTGTGACGGCAGGGAAAAGATCTTCAAGCGGTGGAACCAGCGCGAGATAAGATACGTGAAGCGCAATAAGATTGGCTAATGATTTGGAAAGTGCGTTATAAAGAGCAGGCACACGTGTATCGAAAACTGCTTGTTTCCATTTTGTAGACGATTTTTCGATTATCGTCTACAAAACGTGCAAAAATGATCGAAAATGCACATTTTGATGACGATTTTCCATTTTTCGTCTACAAAATGTACACACAGTGCAACAAGAAAACCCTCTTTGGTTTTCGATACACACTCAGCGGGCATTGTATCGAAAAATCAGGATTTCCCCGTGTTTTCGATACATGTGGCTAATGCGATACATGCCCCCATACATCCAAACATTTTGACACTTGTTTGATGCTGATTTGATGATTCAGCCTTTTATAATCTGGTCAGAAGCTATTTAGGGGAGAATAGTTTCCGGACAAAGTAAAAGGAGAATTTAGAGATGAAAGCATTAAAGATTTTTATGACAGCAGGCCTTGCAGGCGCAGTGATCGCTGCATCTGCAGGTTGCGCAAACTATAATCAGGCGGGCACTGATAAGCCTGAAATCGCAACAACAGTAAATGAATCAGTAGAAGCGCCCGCAACTGAGGCTCCCGCAACACAGCACGATGTCAAGGTTGAGGACCTTTCGCAGACGACTTACACGGACGATTACAACAATACATATACCAGCGTGTATCCGAAGCTCATCGTTGACGGCAAGGAAGCAACGGAGATCAATGAGGCTCTCGCAAACTATATCCTGAAGACATATCCGATGCAGATAAAGACAGATTACGGATATACCGAAGGTCATAAAACAGGCTATAAGTGGGGCGTCAGGGGCAATGTCGTATCGATCGTAATCCACATTAGTTCTCTTGATTCGGACTACTACACCAACGAAGTTTATAATTACGATCTCGATACGCTTAAGGCTATAGATGACAGCGAGGTCGTAAAGCGTTTCGGAATGACTGATGATGACTTTTTCGCAAAGACAAAAGAGATCCTGAAAAAGGAAAGCGAAGGCAGGGATCTTGACTTAGAAAAGACACTCGCTGCGGTTAACTACGATAACATAACTCCGGCCGTAACTCCTGACGGAAATATAGGCGTTGCCGCAGGAATCTATTATGCACCTGATTCGCAGTTCGGAGGTATGGTAAGTGTCAGCTGCTACGACCTCAATACAGCAGAGCGTTTTGCGTAATCAAGCCACCTCAATACAGCGGAGATGACCAGTGGCTTGATGGCAAGATGGTCTTCCTGCCCAAGAAAAAATGAAGCGCCAGTGATATTCCTTTAATTTGTCCCGTAGAAACATCGATTCTATCGGTAACATCCGCGCTCCGGCATAGTGTATCCTGTCCATATAGGGGAGGACCTGCCATGCTGTCTGTACTGTTATGGGTCTTATGCGGGATAGGTATCATTTTTCTGTTTGTCTTTCCGGGAAAAAGAGAAGGCAGACCGCTGTTGTCTGACCGTGAGACAGTGGTCTCTGATGCTGCGGCAAATATCGCTTCAGTGACTTTAATACTGGCACAGTTCCTCTTCCCGTTATACGGATACGTTATGTCTCCTACCGGTAATATCATGCCGTACGATGGTTCGATGGAAGAATTCCGGAGGCAGATCAGAATGCATTTTACGGAATATAACGCCAATTTCCTTCCACCGTTCGATCTGCTTCGCGGAAACAGTGTCTATTTATTCGTGATGATCATTGCCGTGTTCTGCTTCTTTTCAGGCATGCACCTTTACAAAAACGGCTTAAAGATCCGGCACAAATTATTGATCCTCATCCCGGTCCTGGTCCTGATCGCAACTGTTGTCTGGTTTTATTTTTGCAAGCTCCCCAAAAGCCGGAAGATCTTGCCTTTCATCAGGTATCAGACGCTCGTGCAGCTTGATGCCATCGTGAGATATCTTTTGGGCGCGTTTATCATGATCGCTTTGCTCTACAGCATCTATGTGCTCTTGAAAAAGCTCTTCAAAAACGAGACCGTTCCCCTCATCGTGATCCTCGCGCTGTCTTTTTTGGCGCCCTTAGTCCACGTCAGGGGCGACGGAATGTTAGCCGCCGAACCGAAGATCGGCCACCTTATGTTCGGCCCCGACATCCCTCTTTTCCCAATAGGCATGCTCGTAATGAAGCTTAAGGACAAGTTATTGCCGCGTTCGAAAAAGGCTGTCCTGAAACACATCTGTTTGTGGACTTCCGTCTCAGCCATTTCATTCTGTCTGATCTTCGGCCTTCAGTCTTTACTTACTAAACTTGCAGGCGTCCGTTTCTCTGAAGCATACAGTTGTTTCGATACTCCGGAATTCCGCGCCAAATACAACATGCTCGAAAAGATATACCCTGTCTCATCCATACCCTGGCTCACCCTGGGTTTTGCCCTGTCGATGCTGCTTCTGGCACTGGCGCTCCTCATCGGCACCGGAAATCCCGTAACGCGGTTTTCCCGTTGCCATTGCCGCATTGTAACAGTGTTACTTTTCAGCAGACACATCTTTTTCGAGGTCAGCGGATACGAAAGAAGATTCTGGACTAAGCTGCTCAATATGCCGGACGACTGGTTTGTCGCCGTGCCTGTTTTCTACTTCATTTTGGCGCTGATCCTGGCAGTCCTGATAAAGCGATTTGTCCTGGATAAGGGAAGGAAAGCGGGTTGAGCCCAGCCCCGGAACGCTGGTTTTTCCAGAAAAAAGTCCGACTATATCGGACAAAAATCCGGAATTCTGGTTTCCGAGTACAAAAATTCCAGAAATAGTTCCGACCAGATCGGACTTTTTTCTGGAATTTTGACACGCAGGAGGCACGCTGGCGGCGAGTCAACTTTTCAGCTAGCAAAAATCGAAAAACAGCTAGGTAAAAAGCTGGATTTTGCGAAAATCCAGCTTTTTTGCTAGCAGAAATCGAAAATCAGCTAGGCAAAAAGTTGACTTGAAGGAAGCCATCACGTTCGTACAGTTTTTCGTCAATCAGGATCCGCAAGCACTTCCGCGCCCACCCAGGCCGCCCAAGCACCCCACCTGCTTCTTACAATGTTTAAAAAATCTTGGTTTTATTCAAAGATTTTTAATCTTTCCCATATTATAATTGTAGGTGTGAAAAATGCGGAAAGATCTGCTCCGGGCAGATGACATTACGCCCTTTCGGGAGGCGCATATGACGATACAGGACGAAATCTTTCAGAAGATCGCTGAATCATTGCTGGTGGATTATTCCAGTGTTTACTATGTTAACGCGCTCACAAATGAATATTACGGGTATTCGCTTAACCATGAATTCCATTCGCTGAGGCTCGAACAGAGCGGTGAAGATTTTTTCGAGAACTTGAAGCGCGACTGCAAGAAGGTCGTTTTCGAAGAAGACCAGCATATCTTCCTGGATGATATCCAGAAGGAAAATCTCCTGTGCGCCATGAAGAAGGGCAGCATGCAGAACATCGAATACCGTCTCGTGATCAACGGCGATCCGGTGTGGCATTCGCTCAGGCTGATCCGCGGCCTTGACGAAAGCAAAGAATATTTCATCCTTGGCGTCATCAATATCGATAAGGAATACAGCAGAAGAGAGTTCGAAAAAGAACTCGCCCGCCAGAAGGAAGTCTATAACCAGATCACTGAAAGTCTCGCAGCGCAGTACGCTACTTTGTATTACATCGACCTGGAGAACAACACTTACGTTGAGATCTCTTCCACCGACGAATACAAGAAACTGAACGTGCCAGCCACAGGAAGCGATTTCTATGCTGAGAGCAGACGAAGCATCAAAAAATACGTGCATCCCGATGACCAGGACGATGTAATCCGTCTGCACTATAAGGATGCCATGCTGAACAATCTCAAGCACAGGAATTCTTTCTCCATTTCATACCGTCTGGTCGTAAACAATCAGGTAAAGAACATCAGGCATACAGAGATCATGGCGAGCGACAAGCAGCACATTATCGTCTGTATCGAAAATATCGACGATGAAGTAAAGGCTCAGGTCGAACTGACAGAGAGCAGAAGGCAGACCGTCACATTTACGCAGATCGCAGAGAGCCTCGCTGTTCAATACGACCTGATCTACTACGTTGACGCAAAGACCGATCACTATAAGGAATTTGCGACACATAAGATCTACGGTGAACTTGAGATCCAGGAGGAAGATGACGATTTCTTCACGATTGCAGGACGCAATGCGGATCTGGTTATTCATCCGGAAGACAGGGAGAGGATCAAGCTCTTACTCAATAAGGACAACCTTATCTCGCAGCTTGATAACTCGAGGCAGCTTGTTGAAGATTACCGCATGGTAGTAAACGGCGGAGTACCCCAGTACACCAGAATGACTATAGGATGGGCTTCCGACAAGGAGCATTTCATCATATGCGTCGAAAACCGTGAAGAGGACGTTAAGAAAGAAAAAGAACATCTTCAGGCAATTACGCTGGCTAACGAGACTGCCAGACGTGACAGCCTTACAGGCACCAGAAATAAGACAGCTTATCAGGAGTACGAAAAGCAGCTCCAGAAAGAGATCGATGAGAAGACTGACATGCCGTTCGGGATCCTCGTCTGTGATCTCAATGACCTGAAGCTGATCAACGATACACAGGGACACAAAGCAGGCGACGATTATATCAGGACAGCGTGCAGGCTGATATGTAAGATCTTCGATCACAGCCCGGTATTCAGAGTCGGCGGCGACGAGTTTGCGGTTATCCTCAAAAATAAAGACTACACTGCACATGAAACCTTGATCGATAGTTTCAAGAAGCAGATAGAAGAAAATGTCAGGATGGGCTCAGGTCCCGTGATTGCCTTAGGTGAGGCAGAGTATAAGCCGGGCGACGATCTTACCGTCGAAGATATTTTCAAGCGCGCTGATGCCAGGATGTACGAGGACAAGGCGCGTCTTAAGGAATTGAAGAAGCGTTTAGAGTCACACTCGATGACGTTTAATACCGAAAAGGCTATCACCGAAGACAGAAGAAAGCTGCTCGATTCACTTTACAAGTCCTACGAAGTAGTATCTGAAGGTACTTACGTATATCTCTGTGACATGAAGTACGACTTTTCGAAGTGGTCGAAAAATGCAGTCGATACGTATAATCTTCCTTCCGAATACATGTACGGCGCAGGCGATATCTGGGAGAACTATATTCATCCTGAAGACCGCGAGGCATATCACAAAGGTATCGACGAGATCTTCGCCGGAAATTCCTCAGGGCACGATATGCAATACCGCGTGAGAAAACCAAACGGCGAATACGACCTGTGCACTTGCAGGGGCATAGTAATCAGGGATCTTTTTGGTGAGCCGGACTACTTTGTAGGAACCATCCGCAACCACGGTTCACAGGGCCACGTCGATACGCTGACAGGCCTTAGAAACCAGTACGGTTTCTTCGAAGATCTCGAAAGCTGGATCAAGAGAAAGGTTCCTGTTTTCGCATTCATCATCGGTATCAGCAAATTCTCCGAAATCAACGAGATGTACGGCTACCATTTCGGAAACCGTGTTCTGCAGCTGTTCGCGAGAAAAGCTTACGATGCGATCGGAAATTCCGGATCCTGCTATAGGATCGACGGTACGAAGTTTGCGATCCTCGGAAACAGACTCTCATGGGACGAAGTCGAAAAGAACTACACCAATTTCCGTAACTTTTTCCGTGAGAGCTTTACCGTTGATGACAGGAAGATCCTTCTCGAAATTAACTGCGGTGCGCTGAAGGTCGATAATTTTAATATCGACGTCCAGGAAGTCTATGCATGCCTTAACTTCGCATATCAGGAGTCAAAGATGCGTCAGCAGGGCGACATCGTTCTGTTCCACAACGATCTCAATGAGAACAACAAGTCCAGGCTGGAAAAGCTCCACGCGATCCGCGGTTCGATAATGCACGGCTACAAGGGTTTCTACCTCATGTACCAGCCGGTCGTCGATGCGCAGAGCGAGTGTCCCATCTCGGCAGAGGCCTTGCTGCGTTGGAAGAACGACCAGTACGGTATCGTTCCGCCTGACCAGTTCCTGCCGCTCTTGGAATCCGACCCGCTGTTCCCTGAACTCGGCGAATGGATCATCAGGGAAGCGATAAGGTCAGCAAAGCTCATCTTAAGAAAGATTCCGAACTTCATCATAAACATCAACCTGTCTTACACCCAGCTCGAAAAAGCTGACTTTGTGGACATGGTCTTCAAAATTTTAGACGAGATGGATTATCCGCCTGAAAACCTCTGTTTTGAGGTCACGGAAAGATGCAGGCTCCTGGACATCAAGCTGCTAAAGAATGTTACGACGAGCCTTAAAGCAAGAGGCATCAAGATAGCCCTTGATGATTTCGGCACCGGATTCTCTTCTGTCGGCATCGTAAAAGAGCTCCCGCTTGATATTATTAAGATCGACAGGGGCTTCGTTGCAAAGATCGAAGAAGACCAGGTCGACAGAGAGCTGATCAAGCATTTCTCAGGCCTCGCATCGCTTTTCGGCGCCAAGGTATGTGTCGAAGGCATCGAGACTTCCGGAATGAGGGACATCCTCCAGAAACTGCAGGTCGAGAGCTTCCAGGGCTACTACTATGCTAAGCCTCTTATGCTTGACATGTTCTTCGAGTGGCTCGAAAATAACAGCTGCAAGAATAAAAAAGCTTAAAGGAAGATAATTTGAAGAACGTTAAGTCCGTATACAAAAATCAAAACGACACATCTTATTTTGTCGAAGGTATTCAGGGCAGCGGAAAGAGCACTCTGACAAGGCGCTTGTCGGAAAAATATCCTGACCATAAAGTTTTGGAAGAAGGCGATTATTCGCCTGTTGAGCTTGCCTGGTGCGCATATATGAGTCTGGAAGACTATCAGGCCGTGCTGGTAAGATTCCCTGAACTGAAAGGTGAGATTATAGATAAATCTCACGAAGAAGACGGCCGGATGGTTGTCTGCTATACGAAGATCCATACCGGCGATCAGAGCTTTTACCGGCACATGGAGCAGTACGAGATATATAACAACCGTGTGCCTCTTGAGCGCTTTAAAGAGATAATCCTGAAGCGCTACGGCAATTGGGACGGGGAGCCTGTTATCGCCGAGTGTTCTATTTTCCAGAATATCGTTGAGGACATGATACTTTTCCGCGACATGACAGATGAAGAGATCCTGGATTTCTACAGAGACATAAAGAAAGCCATCGGCGGCAAAAAGATCCATATCGCATATCTCAGGGCTGAGCCTGATGACATCAGGAAAAATCTTGAGACTGCCAGAAAAGAGCGCGTTGATGAAAACGGCAATGAGGTCTGGTTTTCAATGCTTTGCGGTTTCTTCGACAATTGTCCGCACGCAGTAAGGTGCGGCCTTAAAGGCGAAGACGGACTGGTCAGTCATTGGACGCACAGGCAGGACTTGGAACTTAGGATCTGCGAAGAAGTTTTCAAAGGTCAGTATTCTGTCCTGCGTTCGAAAAATTACAGCGATTTAGATATATAATTGGATTATTTTTTGAGGGTGAAAAGATGAGAACAAAGGTTGCTGTTTGCACACTGATCGCTGCCATTATGCTGGCCTTTACCGGATGCGGGGAAAAAGGGATTGACGGCAGATGGATCAAGACCCGGATAATCGAAAAGGACGGAACGGTCATTACGGGCAAAGATATCGGACCTGCCGAAATCTATATGATTGAAGGCGACCGGGCTAAGTATTCGACATCTCTTGATGTGAACGGCAAAGACGTCAGCATGGAACTTGCGGTCGTTGATAATCAGGACGGCACTTATGACTTCAGACTTATCGTGAATGACAAGCCCAGCGAAAGATTAGCACTTCTTGAGGGTGTGAAGTTTGAAGGCAATAAGATGACTGCAACCGTGAATGACGAATACACTTTGGTTTTCGAGCGCGATTAATAAATCACATGGAGCGGAAATATGGAATTTAATCTGTTGATCAAACGCATAAACGAACTGAGCAGGAAGTCAAAGAACGAAGGCCTTACACCTGAGGAAAAAGAAGAGCAGACAAAGCTTCGAAATGAATACAGGGCATTGGTCATCGGCAACTTATCTTCACAGCTCGACGGCATTAAGATCCAACATCCTGACGGCACGATCACGGATGTGAAAAAGAAGAATTAATTTAAAACACCTGCCCGAATAAACGACCGGACAGGTGTTGTTTTATAGTAGGTTCCGTTTGCTTTTAGAAGCCGGGTCCGCCGTTCTGGCCGTTTCCGGGACCGCCTGCCGGACCGCCGAAACCACCATCTGAGCCGCCTCCGAAATCTCCGCCCGGACCGCCTGCAAAACCGCCGGGCATCCCGAATCCGTTGCCTGCTCCGTAGACATTAGACGAGAGTGTGATGGTCTCAGAATAAGTACCTGCTGTGACTGTGTAGGAGTTTCCTGTTGTCAGCATGGGGCTGCTTACGACGATGCACTGGTAAGCACAGTCTGCTGAAGCTTCGACTATTACGTTTCCTGAGCTGTCTGTGACTTTGATCTCAGTTCCCTGTGATTGTGATCCTGTCGTAAGAAGGATCGTGCCCTGCGATGCATCCGTGAAGTTTGTGGCCATGTCGGAGGTTCCTGCCATAATGACGGTTCCGCCTGTGATGGTTGCGCTGCCGTTGATGTCGAGCGAGCCGTTGCCGCCCATCGTAGGTCCCATGACCACGAGCGTTCCACCGGTCATAAGCAGCGTGCCGTTTGAATCGACGCCGTCGCCTTCGCTCCTGATATAGATCTCGCCGCCGCTGATCATAATGTTGCTTGCGCCGTCATCCTGCATCGGATCTGTGGATGAATCGGAAGATGCGTTGATTCCGTCATCAGAAGCTATCATCGAGATCTTGCCGCCTTTGATAACTACGGTTTCTCCTTCCAGGCCTTCGTAGGATTTGGTGATGTTGACATTTCCGCCGTCGATCTGAAGAATGGAAGATGCCGTGATCCCGTCATCATCTGCTGCGATCGTGATGTCGCCTGACAGGATATAAACATAACCTTTGGACGTGTCTTTTTCGTTGTCTGCCTGGATGCCGTCTTTGCCGCAGGTGATGTCGATAACCGCATTCTGGACAGCGGCTGAATCATTAGCCTGAATGCCGTCGCTTGCTGCAGTGATCTTTATGCTTCCGCCTATGATGGTGACATCATCTTTTCCTACGATGCCGTGATCTGTCGATGCAATTTCCAGAGAGCCGGTGCCGTTAATCGTTATATCTGTTTTCGCGAAAATTGCACCATCCACGCTGTTCTTATCTTTGGAATCAAACGTGCCGCTGTTCTTTAAAAGATTTTCGGTGCCGTCAGCAAGGATTACACAGACGTTATCTGCATTAAGGCAGTACAGTGCCGCATAGTCGGAAGATGTGATCTTAGCATCCTTTAAGACTATCTTGATGTCATCGGAATCTCCGGCATCGACGACGATATAACCGTCATCGAGAGTGCCTGTAACGATGTAGGTCCCTTTGCCCTTGATCGTAATTACAGAACCGTTTATTGAGACTGAAGACGATTCGCAGCTGGCAGAACTGCCGTTAAGAGTGATCACCTGGGCTGTTGATTCATCATAGCTTGCATCAGTGTCTTTTTCTGAGAAAACATATGAGAGCTCAGCTGAAGACCTGGCTGTTACGGTTGCGGCCGATGCGTTGGCAGTCTGCTGCAATGAAGTGTTTTCGGAAGTTACGGAGCATGCCGCAAATGACATTGCTGCCAATGAGCAGAACAGCAGCGCGGCAAGCAGTTTATATTTCATATCGGTCTTTTTCATTGTTATATCCTCCGTCTGTGACTGGAAGCTTTAAAGCTGTTCTCTGTCTGAACGCTCTTAGAGCTGGTCGGTGACAGGTGTCTGGTAATTGGCTATTGAGATCTCGAGATTGCCGTTTCTGGTGCGGAGCTTGTCTATGAATTCCTTCTCCAGCGAAATGTCCTTCAGATAGATCTCATAGTTGAGCTTAAAAAGGGAGCCCATGTTGCTGGTCTTCACCTGGTTTAACTTGTAATTCTTGGTGTATTCCTTGAAGATGTCGTCGAAAACATCGGAATAGTTGAGGTTTTCGGGAATCGTGATCTTCAAGACCTTGTGCAGGTCTTTCTTGTCGCCCGATGTGAGCTTTGCGTAAATGAGCATAGCGAGGCCGATCAGGACGGTGAACAATGCAGCGTATCCGATGTAGCCCATTCCCATTATGAGGCCCATGCTCATCGCGGCAAAGAGCGCTCCGATCTCTCTTGCCGTTCCGGGAGCGGATCTGAATCTTACGAGACTGAAAGCTCCTGCTACTGCGACGCCTGCGCCGATGTTGCCGTTTACCATCAGGATCACGACTGCTACAACTGCAGGGAGGATCGCGAGGGTCATTACAAAACTTTTCGTGTAATCGTTGTTAAAGGTGTGGATCAGTGCGAGTATTCCGCCCAACACGAGGGATACGATTACGAGGATTATAAAGACAACAGGTGTTATGCCTGTCGAAGGTATCATTGAATTAAAAAGGTTAAGCATAGCGTACGCTCCTTTCTGTTCTTGTGTTCTTCATGAGGTGATCTTTGTAGTAGGCACCGTACTTTGAATAAGTTGCTTTAGTGATATTGTTTTCGCTCAAAAATTCTGCCATCCACATTGGCATCGCGCCCTGGATCTTAACTTCCATCAGTGTCATTCCCATAGGAAGAAGTGGTGTTCCCCAGATGTCGCTGCCGAGGTCTAAGTCCTCATCTCTTGCCAGGATGTTCTCGTCTAATGTCAGGCGGAACTCAGGATCCTTGCCGTCCGAAAAAGCCTCGCGCTCGTAGCTTAGGAAAGCCTTTGCTTCTATGCCTTCGTAGAACTCGAGAAAGTAGTCTATCTCGGATGTTATCTGTGACTTGAACGGAATATCTTTTCTAAGATCTATCCAGGACTCCGCAGTGATCTTCGGAACTGCCACGCGCCTTTTATAAACGACGTCTTCGAACTTCTTTTTGATCTCAACGAAAACCATGTCTCCGGCATCCGCTCTCTGATAAGACCTCACCCTCAGTTTCTCTTTGTACACAGGATGGTCCAGTGAATCCCTTATGAGTCTGAAGCTGTCAGTATCGTAGTAGATGTTGCGGATCGTGGTCCTGCCGTACCTGTCCGGCTTCATCCTGTTTTCCATCTCACGGAGCAAAGCCTTCTTCTGCGCCTGAGTCAGGAAGTATTTGAGTTCGTACCTCTCGAAAATATTCTGATAAGACATTTTTCCTGCCTCCATTTCTTCTTTCTGGCCTCATCTTACAAGGCCAACCTGAAATGAAACCTAAATGGAACAGGTGAGTTTGCGGGGAAATTATTAAGTTTTTGAAAACGCTGCCGGAAGTGTTGGCACGCACGTTGATATTTTGTAGACGAAAATCGGGAAATCGTCTACAAAATGAGTAAATTCATTCATTTTTGCACGTTTTGTAGACGATAATCGAAAAATCGTCGACAAAATGGAAACAAGCATTTCCCGGGGTGGGCTGAAGAGAATTAAGCCGAAAAACCATCCGAACCGTCTACAAAACGTCACCGAAGCAAACCGTCTTCAAAATGTCGACAGGGTTGGTTTTTCACTTTAAACAGAAATAATATACACCTGCCGTATCAGCATAATTATCCCTAACCCCATCAGTATCAAACCGGCGGCGGGATAAACGATAACCAGTGGATTCGACGTTCCGTATATCTCCAAAACGCCTTGAAATACGCTGCCGATACTGAATGTGGCAATTGAAGTGTTCCATACATTAAGAAAACTCTTGCGCGGGTATTTTCCTTTAAGTATCAGTACCGCATAGAGAAGCACGCCCATGACCAGCGGAAAACAGAAAGCATAGATCATGTGGTAAGAATAAACTCCGTGGCTGAACAGCTCGTAGATCGCTCCGAAAAGCGCCAGGAAGATCGCACCGATGACGTTGAACATCAGGTGAGTTTTCAGCAGGGCATTCCTGTTAATGGGCATTTTATCCGATGTAGACAATGTCGCTCACCGCCCTTTCGCTGATCCTGCCGTTCGTGGTCGGTTTGTTGATCACGGAACCGTTGTAATACATGGTGGAAGAACCGCCGCCGTCAAGGTTATAGGCGGTCTTCACGCCGAGATCCTGCATGAACGTTGCGAGCTCATAAAGGCTCAGACCTGAGCTCTCGGATGTCCTGCCGTCGGATACAACGAACACGAAGTGATTGGTGCCGATGATGCCGACCGCAGTTCTCGGATTGCTCGCCATTGCCTGTCCGACTTCGCTGTTAACGTTGACTGAAACTGAACTGTTTTCTACCAGGGCGGGCCCGAAAGAAAATGCCTGCCAGACACCCATGGACACCAGTTCATCTGCGCTGTAGTCTTTGTCATTTAATATCTCCATGGTGCCGTTTGCGAAAATGCACATAACGTCAGAGCCGTTTCCCTTGTTCCGGTAAACGATGCCGTTGCGGATTACATATCCTGACTGCCTTGCACCGTAGTAATCGCCGTTTATTGCCAGGACCGCGTTGTTTTCTTCTGCGATGGAAGATGTGGTATCCGTTACGTTCCTTCCGTAAGTGCCATTTGCGAAAGCGGTCTTCAGGCTCTGTGAAGAAGCGAGCGTTATGTCGGCCACATATATCTTCGTGTCGTTCTCATAGTATTCCGTTACGGAGATGGAATATCCGGAAGATTTCAGGGTGTTTTCGTCATCATTTTCGACAAAGAGATCATCAGATGCCGTCCCGTAAGAATCAGATGATGATTCGGAGTTTTCCGTTGAGATATCGGTAAATTCGGATGAGGTTTCTGAATTGCTTGTTTCCAAAGCAGCTTCAGACGCAACGGTAGTTTCCGGCGTGGAAGTTTCGCTCGTGACATCCGCGAACATAGAGGTGTTTGAACGTGACGCATTTGTGTCGTAGGTTCTGCTGATCACAAACGTGTCGAGGGATATATACAGCGTGAATGCGAAAAGGACTATCGTCGAACAGACAGTCCAAATGTGATCCTTCATCCCGTCACCTCCTCATCCTTTAGTCTGGCCATATGATATGGCGCCGAGTTAAAATGTACTTGAAAACCAATGTTATAATTTAAAAACTTAAACAATACACGAAGTCTGATGAGAAAAAGGATTTCTCTGCGGGCATGATATCCGGCATGTTTGGCAGACCTTCAGACAGTTAAAGGTGCATCACCATGAACAACATTACCGCAGCACAGGAAACGATCAGGATAACGGCTGATAGGGCATACGACCTTAACGGCACTTCTATCAGGCTTCCCGATATCGATTACTCGAAAGTAATAGTCATTTCACCTGACGACGGCCGGAAGCTTTTAGAGCAAGAAATGACACCTTACATGTCTGATTCGATGTGCCGCATTAAGATCAACAACAAGGATTCGTTCGAAGCAGGAAGAGCATACGATAATCCTCTCGTAATGAACTTTGCAAATGCACATAATCCGGGCGGCGGTTTTAAGCTTGGCGCAAACGCCCAGGAAGAGGCCCTCTGCAGATGCAGCACTCTCTATGCATCGATCACTTCAAAGGCTGCAGGCGTAATGTACAGCTATAACAACACGCATGTCAGCCGCGTCGAGTCAGACTATTTTCTGATATCGCCAAACGTTGCCGTGTTCAGAGATAAGGATCTGTCGCTCCTCGCAACTCCTATCATTTTGGGTGTCGTAACAATGGCTGCACCGAACCGCCGCGGAGCTGCAATGTTCGCATCTTCTAAACTCATTGAAGAGACGTTTATACGCCGCATAAGACTCCTTCTCCGCGCCGCTGCTGTAAACGGATACAAGAATCTCGTTCTCGGTGCATGGGGCTGCGGCGCATTTGGCAACCGTCCTGAAGAAGTGGCTTCATATTTTAAACAGGTAATCGTTGATGAAGAATTAGGACGCGCATTTGAAGAGATCTGCTTTGCGATATACGGCAGCGAAGACGGAAAGAATATCACAGCTTTCAGAAAGTGTTTTGGTTTGTGATTTCATTGACTTTAATTTTCTTACCGCTATAATCCTGGTAATAATCCATTTGCGAAAGGAGGCACACCTTAGATGAAAACAATGGTTATGACAGTTAATAGAAACGAGCTTATAAGGATCCTAACAGGTGCCTCCATGCTACGCGCTCTAAGATAGTTTTTTATTTGAAGGAAGATACTTTGAACACTTGAGAAGAACGCGGGGTAAGGAATAAGCGTTCTTCTTTTTTATATTCACGAGGTAAAAATATGACACGTATTTTTATAACAGGCGACACGCACTGTGACTACGACTGGCACAAATTGAATACAACAAACTTTCCGGAGCAGAAGAAACTCACGAAGGACGACTATGTCATCATAACAGGTGATTTCGGAGGCGTCTGGGGTCAGGATAAGACGGACAAGTACATAATCAAGACTTACGAGGGGCGTAACTTTACTACGCTCTTTGTCGACGGCAATCACGAAAACCACGACGCTCTCGATGGGTTCCCCATTGAGGAATGGCACGGCGGCAAGATCCACAGGATCTCAAACACCGTTATCCACCTGATGCGCGGGCAGGTCTATGAGATCGGCGGAAAGACTTTCTTTACAATGGGCGGTGCACAGTCCACCGACAAGATCTACCGTAAAGAAGGCATTTCCTGGTGGGCGCGTGAGCTCCCTTCTGATGAAGAATATTCGGAGGCAATAAGCAATCTCGAAAAGCATGACATCAAGGTCAACTTTATCGTCACGCACTGCGCTCCGGAAGACTATGCCTACTATTACACGGATCTGGATATTTCGAGAAAGATCAATAAGATGACCACATTCCTGTCCGGCCTCATAACGGAGTACGATATCTCTTTCGACGGCTGGTATTTCGGCCACTATCACGAGGATATAGACTTCGATAATTTCCATTGCCTTTACCAGAGGGTCGTTGAGATCTGAAAATGAATACGGCATCCTTTTTCGGGATGCCGTATTTAAATCAGTTGGCTTTTGGATTTGACCTGGATTCAAAGAATATGCCTGTATTGGTGCAATCTAAATATCCTGATCTCAATAACGTGCTGCACCAACGTTCAAATTGCGCTTTGTCTACGGGCGTCGTGGAAAGATAACGCGTATAACCGAATTCTTTCGAATACTCAGAAGCAGGTATGATGAAAGCGACATAGTCGTCTATATGCTGCAATACCTGAATAACCTCGATCAGAGTCGGGCGCTGTTCATTGGCTTTATTTATGTATACTCTCATCTCATGCCTCCTTGCTTATGTTCAGTTTGAGCGGTTACTTGTTCTGCTTTACATATTACCATAGTGTTTTATGGTATAGTTAAGGCGCTGAAACGCTATATCTCAATGTGGGAATGAGGTTCAACTTTGCTGGATTTTAAACAGTTGATAGAAGGAAAACAATATGACTTTCTGAGGACTGATCCCAGGCTCGGAAAGAATATTATCCTGCTTGGAGTCAGCGGCAGTTACGGATATGGCACAAACCGCGACGGGAGCGATGTGGACCTTCGCGGTATCGCTTTGAACGGTAAGTCGGATCTGCTTGGACTAGATAACTTCGAGCAGTTTGAAGACAGGATAACTGATACGGTGATTTTTTCTTTCATGAAGATCATCGGTCTTCTGATGAACTGCAATCCAAATACTATTGAGATACTGGGCCTTGATGACGATCAGTATGTGATAAAGAACGGGATGGGCCAGGAACTCCTGGATAACAGAGGACTGTTCCTGTCAAAGCGCGCTGTGGCTTCGTTCGGGCATTATGCCGGCTCGCAGCTTCGAAGGCTTCAGAATGCGATCGCCAGAGATTCTTTAACCCAGTCGGAGCGCGAAAAGCACATCATGAATTCAGTGACCAATGCGCTCAACGATTTCAACACAAGACATAAGGATTACAATGGTTCGAAGGTCCGTCTTTATATCGATGAGGCGGTTACGGATGACCTTGATACGGAGATCTTTGTAGATGGCGAATTCAATCATTATCCGCTCCGCCAGTATAACGAGATGATCAATACGCTGACTAATGTCATAAGAGATTATTCGAAGGTCGGCGAGCGCAACAAAAAGAAGGATGACAGGCATCTTAACAAGCACGCGATGCATCTTATCAGGCTTTTCATGATGGGCATAAATATCTTGGAAAACGGTGAGATCGCAACAAGGATGAAGGGCGATAACTTAAGGCTCCTTTTAGACATCCGCGACGGAAAATACATGTCGGAAAGCAAGCTGATCCCTGAGTTTTTCGAGATCGTCGGCGATTACGAGAGGCGCTTTGAGGAAGCTGCTAATAAGACCTATCTGCCTGATGAGCCTGACATTGAAGCTATTGCAAAGCTGGCTGAATCATTCAACTATCGTGCAGTTACGGGAGACATCAAATGAGAGATATACAAAGTGAGATCATAGCAGGTCTTGATAAGATCGAAGCTGAATATAATGTAACGATACTTCTGGCAATCGAATCGGGCAGCAGGGCGTGGGGCTTTGCTTCGCCGGACAGCGATTACGATGTCAGATTTATCTATGTGAGAAGACCTGAAGACTACCTTACCATCCTGCCTAAAAAAGATTACATCGATTGGCAGCTGGACGATGTCCTGGACATCAACGGCTGGGATATCACCAAGGCACTCCTCGCATTCTCAAAAGGCAATGCAAATGTTTTCGAGTGGGCAAATTCTCCGATCGTATACAGGAAACATGAGTGCTGGGACAAGGTCTGTGAGACAGCGTTCAAATACTTCTCCGAAAAGGCTTCTCTCTGCCACTATTACGGCACCGCAAACAGCACATACAAGTCATTCCTTTTAGGCGAAAAGATACGCTATAAGAAGTATTTCTACGCTCTAAGACCGCTTCTGTGCTGCAGATATATCGAGCACTACCATAAGATTCCTCCGATGGAATTTAAAGATCTTCTCCCGTTGTTCGATCTCGGCCTGCCGGGTCTTGATTCCACTCTGTTTGATGCGATACAGTTCCTTTTGGAGCAGAAGAAAGTCACAGAGGAAAAGGATCTTAATCCGCAGATACCGGAGATAATACACTTCATTGAGAGCGAATGCATAAGGCAGAAAGCGTTATCAGATTCAATGCCTGATGACCATAACAGAGACATAACCGAGCTTGATAACGCATTCCGTTATGCTCTTGAAAGCGTGTAAAGGAAAAATATGGACAATCAGGAAAACAACGAAAATGATTTTCTCGCCAATAACAGAGGCATTATTAAGACCAAAAAGGATCTGGTACTGTTGATAGTAGGAATCGTTGGATTTATCTGCTACCTGATCATGCTGGGTGCTTTGTCGGCAGTGCCGCCGCTCCAGTGGCTTACAGTGGCGCTGACCGGGCTGCTTTTCTTTGCTGCAGGCATTATCTTTCTTTCATTGTCTAAATCCCACTATAACCTTCCTCTGGTTGCAGTGATGATCGGTGTGCTCCTTATGTACATGTCCATCACCGATAAGTTCTTCCCTTCGGTAAGAGAAAGCTTGGGAGACAAGGCGACCGGCGGCATCCTGATCTTATTTGCGATTCTTATGGTAGTCTTCCCATTCATGGCGGTTAAGTACTACCAAAACAAGTACCAGACAGTTGTTTATGCTGAAGTTATCCATGTTGAGCATAAGTTTTCGAGAACCAGCAAAGGCCATCACGCAATAACTTACCGTCCGGTTTACCAATTCACATATTCAGGCAAGGAATATCAGGTTACGGATAAGGTCTATTCATCCGGAAAGCATCCTTCTACGGGCGAAGAAAGAGAACTTCTGATAGACGCTGATAGACCTGAACGCTTTGTGGACATCGAAAGGATCAAGGAAAGATCTGTCTCTTCTTATGTAGCGCCAATTCTCATCCTGGCACTTGGAATTTACCTGGTGGTGGCATCTTGAATATGAGTGGCAAAAAGAAGACCCCCCAAAAAAACATGCCCATAGGATTGAAGCTTTTAGCCATACTGCTTCTTTCCATTTCTACGGTTGCGTTTGCAGTAAGTCTGGCGTTCGCTTTTCTGGACATCTTTTCGCTTGTGATCGCGGTGCCTTCCGGCATCATCGCATTTGCAATGCTCCTTATCCTTCTTAAGGATTATAAGCCTGCCGATAAAAAGAATTCGAAAAAGAAGAAAACAGAGAAGACAACAGAGAAAAATGCTAAGTGGTATATCGATAAGATCATTGCAGCGCTTGTCGTGTTCGGAGTTCTTTTAGCGATATTCCTGATTGCTGTAGGATACGATGAGAACGAAGCAGTCATGTATACAGGTCTCCTGTTGTTTCCTTTTTTGAGCATCCTGATCTCGCCTAATGCAGTCTTTTACTCACTGAAAGACATGAATGGCTGGAAACGCATCTTTTATGGCAAGGGCAACCTTGAAAAATACAAGGATAATAAGGATTTCTATTGGGTAAAGACCCCGGTTGCTTTTGAGAAGAGATTATTCTGGGCAGTCGTCAAAGATCAGATCCTGAATATCTACGCGGTGATCACGCTTATGGTTTTCGCCGCCGGGGCAGGCCTTATCTCAATACTTACTTACGATTCCCATACTGCCACGCCCGGAGATCTCTTCGGTGCGGTCATTTATGTGAGAGCCAGAAGAGGCACCGGTTTTATGGCCTTCATCCTGCTCCTTGTGATAGTCTTCGGTTTTCCTGTTTTCGTATACTACTTAACGAATGCCATTAACAAATTAAGAACCGTTACAGGACACAAATACATGGCCTATCACGCGGTCGTTAAATACATGGACACCTATAAGATGGTGATCGATTCAGGCAACAGGAAATATGAATACAAATACAGCACGCTTGTCGGCATGAAAGAAAAGCAGGTGCATGATACACCTGCTGTCCTGATCTTTATTCCTGATGACGTTCTGATATTCCCTGACGAGAAGTTTAAAGCGTCCTAACTGCGTGAAATCTTAAGGTTTAGGACACTTTTTTCGTTCGCGTAAGTCCTCATTCACGTAGGATTCACGAAAATGGCCCGTTTCGTGAATAATTCAGGAATTATCGGCATTATTCACGTAGGATTCACGAAAGATGCCTTTTTCGTGAATATTTCAGGAATGCAGGTCGTACTTGCCAGTACATTTAGGATAACCCTTAGTTTTACTTTTGTCTCTTGCACTTCTTGATCATCTCATCAGCGTCCCTGAAGCCTCTGACTTTCTCGAGCTCGGCGAGGGCGCTCCTGTAAGATCTGTGCGCAAAGAAATACTTGCCTCTGGAATAGCTCTCGAGCTGCTTGGCTGTTGCCTGGCCCTCTTTGCAGATCTTAACGAGTTCTGTTGAGACGATATCGTTATACTTGGAGCACTCGGTTATGGCCTGCTTGAAAAGAAGCTTTGCTTCATCTGCAGCTGCCAGTGTTGACTTGGTGCTCATGATCTCGGAAGCTTTATTGATGGTCGCGATCACATGGGAATACTTGGGGTAGAGCTCTGCTATTGCCCACTTGTTTCCGCAGTTAGCACACCTGCAGGTGCAGTCGTTATAGTTGTAGACCAGTTCGCCGCCGCAGATCTTGCAGTTGAAAGACACCTTTTCTGATGCGGGAGACTTGAGTTCTTTAGAAACATCTTCACCGACTATCTTATCTACGGAAGTATCGAAAAACTCCGCGATCCTCTTAAGCGCCTTATATTCAAGCACCAGACGGCCTGCTTCCCACATATATACAGCGAGCACCGGAACGCTCAATGCTTCAGCGAGGGACTCTTGCGTGAGCGAATGCTCTTCCCTCAGTTTCTTTAAGTTTTCAGCTGTTTTTACAATATCCATTTTGATATCCCCTATCCGTTGATATTACTCATATAATAACGCATTCTTGGTATAATGATGGAGTCGGTTGACAAATTTTTATGATTTGCCCGATAGGAATTAGGAGATAAATCAGCAGGGGATAGCCCGGAAAGGACGATTTATGCGTACACCTGAAGAAGAAAAACAGGCTGTAATTGAGTGGCTCGAACATCCGAGTGAATTAGGCAAGAAGCCTCATGCAATCGAGTTTACATCGCAGTTTACGACAGAAGACGGCATCGAGTGCATGATCTTCAAATACAAGAAATCATTGGTCTCTCCGTGGCTTTTGGCTATCTCGAGCGATTCAGGGATCTTCAGCGAACAGGAAAAATACGATCCTGCAACCGAGAAGGAAGACGCTCTTAAGCTCGTTGAGTTCTTAAAGCAGTACTGGAAAAACAAGGCAAACGAGATCCAGGAAAAAGAGGAGAAAGCAAAGGACGGCGGCAGGTTCGTAGGTTTTGTACTCCTCAAGAATGCTGAATGGAGCGCGAAGAAATTCGAGCAAACCTTTAAGGAAGACTGGGGGATCGAACTTTCGGACGGTGGATCCGAAGACGACCAGACAAAGGTCTATGCGGTTTCAGAAACAGGCGCAAGGACAATGCTCGCTGTAGCTCTCATGCCTGCTCCTGTTCCTGACAAAGAGGCCGAATATGCTGCGCAGTATAACTTCATGTGGAAAGACGCAGTTGCGGTAACCCAGACACATACCGCACATATAATTGTCTCTGTTTTCGGAGCAGACGATCCGAAGGAGGGCGGAAAGCTCTTTGTTAAGACAATTGCATCTCTTTGCCGCGACGAAAACACTCTGGGCGCTTACTATAACGAAGTCGTTTATGAACCCAAGTTTATGTACGCAGTATCCGACATGATCAAGCAGGACATGCTCCCGCTCCTGGGACTTGTGTGGTTCGGCATCGTTCGCTCCGCAAACGGCGTCAGCGCATACACCTGCGGTCTTAAAAATCTCGGAAAAGACGAGATCGAGGTAATCGACTCCAAGGAAGTTCCGTCCGAGCTCCATAACTTCATGATGTGCATCGCAGGCTACGTTGTCGATCAGGATGTCATCCTCCACGACGGCGAGACGATCGGCTTTACCAACGAGCAGCGCTTAAAGATCGTAAAGAGCGCCGGCGTAAACGTTGCAGGCGAGAGCCTGAAAATACTGTATTAAGTGATTCATGGACGCAATAGGCTTTTTATTTTCCAAACTGACCGGAAGCGAAAAGGTTCACTACTGTGACCTGATAAAAGATTGCGAAGGTATATCTTCTGACGAGCTCGAAAGAAGCATTATAGAGCTTGAAAAAGCAGGCATCATCAAGCGGCGGATCACGCCGCATTTACCGCCTTATGCCAGCTATTTATTGACGGAAGAAGGTATGAAGTTTTCTTCTGCTCCTGAAGAAGCAGCCTCTCTGTTAGATATGGACCGTGCTCAGGTAACTGCAAAAGTTTTGGGCGAACAAAAGACATACAGCGATCTTTTAGAGTTCAATAACGACATAAAGAGGATCTTCAAAGAGAAAGCCGGTCAGAATAAAGGCAAGGTCATGACATACTGCCGTATGTATGGAGATGAAATGCAAAAGGAAGTAAACGACTGCATTATAATCTCCCAATGGCTCTTTGATGATGAGTGCGGATTTATGTATGTTTTCGGTGCACCGGGTCCGGATTTCTTTGTCTGCCGTTTCATTGACTATGGCCGCACCTGGGCATTTGAACCGGAAGATTATTTAGCTAAACTGAAGCCGACCCGTGTAAAAACGCCCTGGGGAACAGAGTACGATTGCTATATGGAAGAAGATTAAGAGGACATCAGATGGAAGCTATCGTATTTGATATAACTACACGATACAAAGTCTGACAGAGCTTTTAAATCTTTAAAACGCGATGTGAAAAAGTACGGTGATCAGTGCGGCTATAGCCTTATCAGTTGCCGTATTTTCGTGATACAAAAAGTGAAACAACCGGATGTTGATATTTTGTAGACGATTTTTCGATTTTTGTCTACAAAATGTGCAAAATCACTTCAATTTACACATTTTGCAGACGATTTCCCGTTTTTCGTCATCAAAATGAGCACCAATTAAATTTTTCAGACATTCTGACTATCAATTGCTTAATTACTGATTATGCGTTAATCTAAAAGAGCATTTGGGGATTTTCGGCTTTTTGATAATTTAGGGTGGGCATGCTTATGACCAAACAAAAGAAGCGTTTCAGCGGATATAGTATCGCTGGTTTCATTCTTTCGCTTGCGATTCCTGTGGTAGTTTTTTTCGCACGCGGAATTTTCTATGTTTTAAACGTTGAACAGAATCCCAGAATTCTTTTCATGGGACTCATCGGAGTGTTCCTCGCGCTCACGGGCCAGGCACTTTCAGTCTTAGGACTGTCTAAATCCAAACAGAAGAGAGGCAGAGTGATCGCAATCTGTGGTGTGGTAATCAGCACGATAGATCTTCAGGCATTTCTTATAGTCATCATGATCATTTCTGCCATCTGGAATTTCGAAGGAAAGGACCGTCCGCCCTTAGCCTTTGATGTCCAGCCTGTGCAGACAGAAGTTTCAATGGAAGTAGGCTGAATATAGCTTCAGTAGGCCTTTAAGGGCTGACTATGTAATAGATAAGGCAGGCATCACAAAATATAAGAGCTGCTGACAAAAGAGAGCCCAGAATTATAAATGCCCGGCTCTTTTTTACTATCGCCATAATCGTGCCCGTTACCGACATGATAAGTCCTATAATCATTGAGAATATGGTCAGGATAAGAAACAAAGCGAAAGCAGAATCGACAAAATCCGGATCCCAATCAAGCCTTAATCCAAAGCGGAAGATCTCATACAAAACCAGGTCCAGCCCAACTAAAATGAGCGGCGCAATTATCAGAATTTTATATGCCTTTTTTCCTGTACGTGCCATGTATGTTAATCCTCTGTGGTTGATTATAGCCTAAAGGTCTCCCGGGATTTCCCGTTGCCGCATAACTCTTACACCTGTGCCACAAAATGACCGCAGGAGCTATTCAATGGTTGGTGTGATGCGCATGTATTTGGTCACGCATCATCCGATTGTATCGAAAACAGCTGCTTTTGATGAGTTTTCGATACACGGCACTCTCTTGCTATAATAAAAGTTAAGCTGCAACTAGAAAACACTCGCAGCACGGAGGATAACATGGACAATTACATTGAGGGTAACAAGGCTGCCTGGGAAGAGGCCTTTGATAAGAGGGATCCGTCATGGGGTGCGGATATTGTTGAGAGGATACAGAATGAGGATTATCCGTTCTTTAATGAGGATACGAAAAGCGTCCTCAAGCGCACGAATGTAAAG
>JAEEGL015148591.1_pt1 | contig 67115 bp, 18 predicted proteins | sample 9134231 | NCBI WGS metagenome assembly JAEEGL01 (sample SAMN16246548, study PRJNA631951) | gut metagenome | biome: gut microbiome; feature: rumen; material: fiber-attached | host: Bos | place: Iran: Karaj | collected 2018-10 | reverse complement strand
TCATAGCTCTTGCTAGTTCTGGATCATATACTTGGTTTTCTTTATTTAATTTATTATTTTTAGTATTTATAAGCACAATTGCTATAATTGCTGCTATTGCTAAAATAAATATTGTTGCAGCTATTGCAATCGTTTTTCCAACGCTTAATCTCTTAGCTTTTCGCTTCTTAGGATTAATTTTGTCCAATCCCAGTTCTCTTTGTTTTCTTTCTTCTTCATTTTTAATCTCATTTTTCTTAAAACCAAACATATTTTGTTCCCCCAAAACATTTTTAAAGCTAATCTATATGAACATTAATTTAAGATAACCTGTTTTTGTTTTAATCACAGTTTAAAACCTAAGTTCTCTTTTCTTAATATGCTAATTATTTATATATAAATAAGTCTTATATAAATACCGAATTTATAACTTTTAAATATAAATATGTAGTAAATTTCACACTTTTTGACAAAGGATGTAAAAAAAAGCTGTAATCACAAGGATTACAGCTTTTTTGCAGGAATACAATTCACATATTTCGCAACTTGTATATTTTTTATTCACTTTTTGGTAACTTTTTTGTGGATATCCTTACGGATAGTTACTTTACCTTATTCTTCTTTTAATTGAAATCTTTGAATATCCAATTAATATACCAAAGAATACTAACAATAATAGTTGAGCTATAAGTACAAATGCTTTTTCACCAGTACTTACTGCAATAATAACTTCCGTATTTGAACTATTATCTGTTATTATTACATCCTCAAATCCATACTTGTTATTTGTTGCAACTATTTCAACTACATTTGATTTAACACCTACATTAGTTTTATTTGGTATCCAATCTAATGTAATTTCATACTCTACAGAATCACCTGGAAGAATAATATCTGACTCAACTGTAGCACTGTTTCCTGTTACTGTCCATTCAGGATTTAATGCTGGATCCATTTGCATTCCTTCTGGAATAATATCTCTTAGTATCGCACTACCTTCAATTTCTCCATCATTTGTAACTTTAACCACATATTTTACTCTTACTTTTTGTGAAGCAATTGTTGTTCTATCAAACTCTGTTTTAGCAAGCATGCCATTAACATTTTCTTCAACTCCATTTACTGTCATGCTCTTAATTTTGCTCTCTAAAATAAAATTAAATCTAAATTTTCTATATTCATATGTTAATGTTGTAGTTCCACCCTCTAGTATTCCAGAAGGATTATCCGGCTCTTTTACTAATTCATATCCGTCAAAATCTATTGCTTGGCTTGAATAATCATCTCCAGCATACTTATTTAAAATAATTGTTGAAGTATTTCCTTCTCTATCTTTGATATCTTCACCAGTATTAGTATCTATATACCTAACTACAAATTTTGCTTTTTCTTTATAATAGAATGTTATATTCTTAACTTCTTTTGTAAATGTACCTGTTCTAGAACCTGTACTATCAATTAAATCATATGTTGCTTCTGGAAGAATTTCTATCTCATATTCTTCACCAACATATCCTGAAATCTTTTCTTCTTGTAAAATATTATTGCCTGTTCTTAAATCTATATGATTTACAATTACTCCGCCAGAAATCTCCTTGTAAACGTATGTTATTGTTGTTTCTCCTCCTGGCATATTTCCGAAAGCATTATCAGGCATTTTTTCTAATTCAAACCCATCAAATGTCAAAAGTGTTGACTGATATAGTTGTCCTTCTAAACCAATAATTGTTTCACTAGGAGCCAATTCTCTTTGTGTATATTTTTCAATATAATTAACTGTTATTTTAGCCTTTCTTGAATAGTAGTAAGTTACTGTTATAGTTCCATCTAGCATAAATCCATCTGCATTTGTAGGAAGTCTATCTTCAAGTAATTGATAGCCTTCAAACATTCTACTCTCAGTGTGATAAGAATCGCCATATTCGCCAGAAAGGTATCTGTTATATAATATGTCTCCGCTAAATGCATCTACGTGTTTTTCGATAACTCCTCCTGTCACATGAGTATAATAGAAGTTCACTGTTATATTGTCATGTCCTACTGTTCCAGATGTGTTGTCTGACTGACTAGATAACACATAATTTGCTATATCTTTTGCAGGCATTGAATATGTATCACCTTGTTTTTTAGATATTTCAGTATCTACATCAAGAACCTCTCCTGTTTTATCATCTATATGGTTAGCAGTTATAGTCACATTTTTAGCATAATTAAACACTATTGTTTGAGGATTTAATTTATATTTTCCTTCAGTCTGTTCATCCCCTGGTACATATGTAAATCCATCTATTGGTTTAGCAGATACATTATAGTTAGAATCTACTTTTCCAGTAATAGTTTCACTTGGTAATAATTCTTGATTATTATATCTATCTACATATTTAAGAGTTACACTACTTGTTTTAACTCTGTAGTAATATGTAACCTCCATTGGTGTTAAAGGCATATTTCCTGAAGCATTTTGTGGCAACTTATCGTCACATACTTCATACTTTTCTGGAACATTGGTAGATGGATGTGTTTCATAATGTTCATCAACTTCATAAGTATACTCATCATCTACTGCAAGTTTTACATATCTACCACCATTTTCAGCAGGATCTTCTAAGTGATGTACTAATAAAGATACACTTTTCTTTTTGTAGAAATAGAATACTTCTATTACTTCTTCTTTGAATAGTCCATTTTTATTCATTGGAACTTCTGTAAGTTCATATTTAAAAGGTATTCCTTCCGCTTCTTGCGTACTATATGAATCATTAACAAATCCAGTATATTCTTTATCTTCTGCAACCTTATTTGTAGTTCCAACTTCATAATAATGTGCTATTACTTTTCCTGTGCGTCTTGCATAATATAGATTAATTACATTTAATTCTTCATCATCGCCAATAGTAAGTTGATCCACACTCGATGATTTATAATTAAATCCGTATATTGTTATAACCTCATCTTGTGCTCTTACTATATCTCCAAATGTTTTTCCACTTACTGTTTTAGAACTTGAAACCGGAGTTTGAGTTCCTTCTAAATAATAATTAACAGTATAGCTCAATCCAGTATGTTTTGCATAATATAAATTTATAAAGTTATTTTCCTCAATGGTTGAAATATTTATAAATTCTTTATCAGCACTATCAAAATCATAACCAGAAATTCTTATAGCCTCATCGCTAGCCAAAATTTCCTCTTCAAAAGTAGCATTTGTAACTACTTTTGTTGTCTTAATTGGCTGATTGTTATCTTTATCTAGATATCTTATCTCATATCTTAAATCTGTACGTCTTTGGTAATAGAATGTCACTTCATTATTTCCAGTTGTTATAGTTAGTCTATCTTTATCTGCACTATCGAAGTTAAATCCATTTATTTCTTCTGCAATAGTATCTGTATCAATAATGCTTTCAAATGTTTGTCCTGTTACTGTCTTTGCGCTCTTGATAGTTTCATTTGTTCCTTTTTCAATATAGTTTATTTTATAACTCAAATCCGTTCTTCTATTATAATAGATATTTATCTCATTATTGTCTGCTTCAATAATTAAACTATTTTTATCAACAGAATCATATGTAAATCCGTCTATTGAGATTATTTCTGAAATAACATCAACTACTTCTTTTAACGTCTTGCCAGTTACTACTTTAGAATCTTTAATTGTATCTCCAGTATTTTTTTCTAGATAGTTTACTTTATAACTCAAGTCTGTTCTTTTTGCATATTTTAGTGTAAGAGTATTCTCATTTACACCTATTATTAATTCTGGCTTGTCCGCACTAGAATATGTATAACCCGAAATATTTATTGCCTCATCTTGAGGATTAATTATGTCCTCAAATGTATTATTTTGTTTTGTAATAGGATCATGAATTGTCTCTAAAGTATCTTTATCTACAAAATTAACTGTATAACTTAAATTGTTTAATCTTGAATAATATAGATTAATTTCATTTCCTGTTTCACCTATAGTTAGAATGTCTTTATCAGCTCTTACATATTCGAATCCTTCTATATCTATAATTTCATCCGCCGAATTTACGCTTGTTCCCCAAACCAAGTTGTTTCCTATTTTTCTTTCAGAAACCGCCGTCTCCTTACCTTCTTCTATGTAATTAATTGTATAAGGATAAGATTTTAATCTGTAGTAATATGTAACTTCTATAGGTTCTAATGTCATCGTTCCATGATTATTTACAGGAGTAGATACTAATTCATAGTAACCTACTTTATCTTCAGCTATTTGGGTTTGATATTCATCATCAACTCTACCATTTATAATTACATCTTCAACATTTCCACCATTTATGCTTGGAATAGGCTCTTGTGTTCCCTCAATATAATGATGAACTGTAACAGTTGCATCTTTTAATTTATACCAGAAGAATACTTCTATATCTTCAGGTGTAAATGTTCCTGAAATATTTGCCGGATATCTTGCAACCTCATATTTATCTAAAGTCTCAACAGGAACTGCCGAATAATTATCATCTATTACACCGGTCATTACAACAGGTTCTGCCTGAGTCCCATCTGCTAGGTATACATTTTCACCAGTAGGATCTATTGTATGATATACAGTTACTTTTCCTGGTTGCTCTTTGTAATAGTATGTAACTTCTATTGGCTGCATGCCATATATACCAGATGCATTATCTGGTATTACAGATAATTTATATCTTCTAGCTAAATTTTCTTTAGGGTTTGTAATATAAATACTATCAATTTTTCCAGAAATTGTTTCATCTTGAACTTCAGTTCCATCCGGAAGTTTAACTCTTTCATTTGTCTTTGTACCATCTAATTTTTCTACATAGTGATGTACTATAACATCTCCATTATCCTTTTCTGCATAAACATTTGCCCTTACAACATTATCTGATTTTAATACTGTAATTATTGCTGTAGATTCTGCAGGTACATAGCCAAACGGAAGACCTTTTATAGAAACTATATATGTACCAGTTTCCAATCTGGTTTTTGCTTTACCAAATACATCAGATGTATATTCTCCAACCTTAGTTCCTTCTACGCCACCATTATATTTCTTAACTTCTACAACTACATTTTCTATAAAGTTTGTAGGTTCTGGTCTATTTTTATCTAATGTAAATATTTCTACATCCCTCACAACTTTTCTGTATGTGTATGTTACATCTACATATGGTTTCTTGTATGTACCTACTCCATTATATGGTACATCTGATAGTTCATATTCATCACTAAGAAGGCTATCTTCAATAGGTTCTGTAATATAGCTTGAATTTTCTTCTCCACTCATTACAACATCTTGCGCTTGTCCACCATTTTTAAGTGGAACTTTGGTCGCCGTACCTTCAATGTAATGGTGAACAGTTAATGTTATTTTTCTTGGTACATAATAATATATTACCTCTTGAGGTGTTCTTTCAAACAATCCTGTACTATTGTCAGGTAAAATATATGCACCAGTTTCTTCGTCTTGTTCTAATTCATACTCTGGAATATCTAACTTAGGATTAGTATAGTATTCCTCTCCAGAATTTCCTTCTATTAATTCATCTTCCGCAACTTTCTCTTCAGTTCCTTTTAGATAATGGTGAACAATTACTTTTGCTGTTTCTTCATCTTCTATTGTATATTCGTGGTTTTCGCCTTCTCTAAAATCTATTATTTTAGGTGTTTGATCTAATTTATATCCTGTAGGTGATACAGTTTCAACAACACTATATCTACCAAATGGTAATTGATAAATAGCTTTTCCTTTAGAATTTGTTGTAAGTTCTACATGATATGGATTAAACAATTCTAATGGGTTATTTTCATCAATTATTCTATCTATTGTAAATGTAGCTCCACTTAATGGAACAAATGACATATCATCAACTTTATTGATTGTAAACTTATTAGTTGATAAACAGAACATAACTTCTATATGTATATCATTTTTAACATTTTCAAATGAATCAATTACATATGAGCCATCTACAAGTGGTTCAAAATTCCATTCTTCTCCATTTACTTTAACATCAATTATTTCATAACCAGCATCTGGTGTCATAACAATCGGATTTGATGAATTATCTCCATACCTTACTTTTTCATAGTATTCTAAATCCTCACCTGTTATAGTTCCACCTTTATTGCCATCTATTTCTATAACATCTGTTGTAATTAAAAGTTCACTTCTATGATTTCCAAGTATTAGGTCTTCATCATAATCAATGTATGGATAATTTCCAACTTCTATTCCACCTACAGAGAAATAATATGTTGCATCACTAATATCATATTTTTCACTGCTTGCTTGAAGCTCTACAAGCTTATAAGCTCCTTCTGGAAGATCTGGTATTATCTCACCATAAGAATTAGTTGTAAGTACATAATAATTTGTGCCATTTATTATCTCGCTTCTTCCTAAGAATGCATCTTTACTATCTTTTGCTGGTTCTCCTGAGCGCAAATCATAGATAGCAAATTTTGCACCTGGTAATCTCTCTAAGGTCTCTGCATCTTGTTTTACTATTCTAAGCAATGGTGAATCTTCAATTCTTAAAGAAATAGTATCTGTATCATTATCTACTGTGTAATAATGTTGTGTACCTTCTTCTATCAATCTTAAACCATTTGCATCTTTTTGGGCTTTAAAAGTAATATCTTGTGCCTTAGTAAATCCAGCAGGTGTACCTATTTCAGATAATACATATGTCTGTTCTATGTTTATATCTTCTTCAAACAAATGTAAATCATATAAGTAAATCTTTCCTTCAGCATCAGATTCAAAATCATCTATCACTTCATATCCTTTATATAGTCTAAACTTAGCTCCAGGAAGAGGTTCTGTTGTTCCTTCAATTACTTTATTAACCTCTATATTATATGTTGGAATCTTATCATCTATTATTGTTATATTTCCTGTTGGAATTGAATTAATTTCAGTCATACTCATAGAAGATATAGTATCATTCTGCGCTCCAACTCTTTGAATTGAATAGCCGCCCATATTTTCAACAATCTTAATCGTAACAGGTTCTATCAAATAATATCCTGATGCATTAGTTTCAGTTAATGTGTATTCTTCACCAATTGACAGTCCAGAAACATATATTTGACCATATGCATTAGTTTTAAATGCTTTATCAATTCCTTTACCTGTAATTTGGAATTTAGCTCCATATACTGAATTGTCTGTTTCTCTGTCTTTCTTAGTTATTATCAGTCTTGCTTTTGGCTTATCTTCAACTGCAACAACTGCATCTTTGCCATTTCCCGAACTTGAAATTTCAATATTTCCTCTTGTTATTCCTGATAACTTCTCAACTTCTAATTCTCCTGAATTGTTAATATGTCCAATGATTCTAATAACATTATCATTTATTTCATAATCAGTTGGAGCTGTTATCTCTTTTATTTCATAAACAGTTTCAACATAAAGATTATTAAAAGTTGCTTCTCCTAAGTAATTTGTATAACTTACCATTGAATCACTAAGAATTTCTGTTCCATTTACATTTTTTACTTCTGATACACTATATATTGCTTCTGGAATATATTTAGGACTATTTTCCTGGAATTTATTAATAATCAAATTATAGTTTTCAGAAACATGTAAGCCAATCTTTGTAGATGTTTTTTGAGTTCTATACAAACCTTCATCAGTAACTAATGCATAATAGGCTGTAAATGTTGCATATGAATATTCATTATAATCCAAACCATTTGGAATACTTATATCATAGCTAAATTGATAATTATCTCCAATAATTAAGGATTCATCTTCCAATTCTATCAAATATGTCCTTATTTTAGACCAATCTCTAACATTCTCAGCAGTAACCCATCCATTACTTAATTCATCTTTGAATCTTGATGGATTTTCATTTTCTGAATAATAAACAGTTGCATTTAAGCCACTTGGGACTGTTATTCCTGGAGCTTTCATTTTGCTATCAAAACTTGATCCTAAATCTTGACCTGTTGAAATCTCCTTATTTCCAATAAAAGGAATTTTTCCAAGTATTAATATATCTTTAACAATTTCTGTATGATTATCATAAATCTTTATACCAATCTTTGCTGTTTTTTCTGCTTCTCCTTCTCTTCCAACCAATACATCTCCGACTTCAGGAGAAACTACTACATCACCTTGTTCATTAAATTCTGAAAGTGTTTGGTGAACAAGCAATACATTTGGTGTATAAATATTAATTCCTACGTCTGAATATCCTACTCTTTGTCCAATAATACCATCATTGTTAATATCATAAATATCTTCTGTCTCATTATAGTAAGCAACCCCAACCTCATTGAAAGCATATAAATCTATTCCTGTATATATACTTCTTGTTTCAGGATTTGGTGTAATATCTGCTATTATTGATATATTGTATGCTTCTTGACTATCGTTTGTTGTATATACTCTAATAAATTTTCCATTACTGTTTTCAACATATTCATATGTTTTCAAAGATACATTAGGATTATCTATCTCTACAGACTTAATATTGGTCTCTACTATTTCATCTGGAAGACTAATAGCAAATGAACCGTTAACCCATCCAATATCTTTATTTTTTTGTTCATATCCTGCGTGAATATTAAACTCAAAGTTTTCATTAACAGAACCTGTCTCTATACTTTCTTTTGATAAGCTTAATTCTACAGGAGACTTTGGAAGTTCATATAAAGCTCTTCCTGTAATATCATTTTGATTTTCGCCTTTAACAGTTCTTAAATATGTTTGAATTTGCTGCATATATGAAAATTCACTAGACCCATACATTGATGTTAACAACTCATCATTTATTTGTTTTATACTTGTAACTTCAATTGTTCTATCTGGATTTATTCCGGATATTTCTACATAAATGTGATTAATTGGAATATTATAATAATATGGGTTCTCTTTTGTATATGTGTTAAAGTTTGATTTATCAATTGTTAATAATAAATTTCCAAGCTCTTTATCATATACATTTATCACTCCATCTTCAGGCATTATGTTTTCCAAGTTATTAAAATATATTCCTATGTTGTTTGTATATTCTTCCATTGAGAATAATTCATCATCTATGTTTATAAAATCATCAGAATAAGTATAATCATCTTCAATTGTTTCTTCTAAAATAACACTAGAATTTTCACTATTTGTTCCTCTATAATATGCCCATTTAACTTCATAATTATCATCTGTTTCATAATTGCTTGAACCATTATAAATTCTCATTGGTTTTAATTTTGAAACAACATAATCTGAATATGGATTTACTCTAAATGTTCCCACTATTGCTTCACTACGATCTTCTTGAGAAGTAATATGATCATAAATTACTCTTACTGTTCCATCTTCAATATTAGATATACATGGATTCTCAAAATCAGTTCCGTTATTGTTGTATCCCAAGTAGTATTCGTGTACTGGAATTTGCATCTCAAATTCCCTATTTCCATTTGATTGATATGCTTCTATAGGATATGTAACATTTACTTTATAATTATTTGAACTTGAAATACTGCTTATTACATCTCCTTGTTCATTTGTGATAGCAGATCTTGAAAGATGTAAAACTCTAGTTTCATCATTATAATCCACATCAACATTACTACTTGTAACAGCAACATTTGTTGGTTCATAGCCATTCATCAAAGGTATTGTTGCATCTACTGTATTATTTTTTAACAACAATTGATTTTGAGTTTCAACTGTCAAGATATCAAAAACCATTGTAGCTGTTTGTGCATTATAATCTTTGATAATGTCTTGACTGTTTCTTATTTGGAAAGCATTGTCAATTCTAGTATTTAGAGAGCCATACCAGTCAACTGTTAAGTTTACTGATTTGGTTATTCTTCTTTCATTTCCATTTATATCTTCATAAATTGCATCTAAAGTAACACTATTATCATTTCTAGAATAATTATTTATATTGTTTTCTAACGCACTATTTTTTCCAGATTCATTAGCATATGATCCACTTCTAATTTGTCCAGTAATAGTTTTAGTAGTACCTGTTTCAATATTTTCAAGTTCAATTTCTTTTATTTCTGTACCAATAACATTTGTCTTTAATACTTTATCTTTTGGTAATGATGTTGCCATGTCAAAGTTCTTATCAGCAAAATAAATATGTCCTTCTTTAAGCTTTCCACCATTTATGACACTTAAATCTATATAAAGGGTATCTTGCGCGCCAACTTCTTTACAAGTTCCTTTTACTTTTTCATCTACTCCATCTTCATTTGTATCGCATAGGAAATAAGCACTAAATTTAACATTATCTGTACCATCTACTACATCATCCCCATCATTAACAATCTCATAAGTTAAAGCTTTTAATAATTCTATGTTTGATGTTTGATTTGACTTATTTAATTTAACATTTTCAAAGCTTCCAAAAGAAACTAAAACTGTAGCTGCAGTTATAGCAGTTGTAGCAACTGTTGCTACATCAGCAATTCGCTTCTTTATCGACTCATTCTTTTTCCTAATTTTTTCCAGAAAAATCTTAACTTTCTCTTTAAAATTATTTTTAAAATCAAACATAGCTTTTGCCTCCAATTTTTTAAAAGCTTTATCTATATGAAAACGAAGTAGCTTTTTCTTTTTTAGTTCTAATCACAGTTTAGAACCTCTTTTAGCTCCATTCGATAATCATTTTTTATTATTAATATTTATATATATAAATACCGAATTTATAATATTTTTATTATTATAAGAAGATTATTAGGCAAAGAATAAAAAAGAAGGCTTACACCGCAAGGGTTTTAGCCTTCTTTTTTTCCTATTTTATTCTTATATTATGATTTAAGTATATTTTGTTTAATTTTTAGTAACAAAATGTTCTTTTTTTAGGGAAATAGCTACATTGGGATAACAAGTTTTCCAATTTTGGTCTTTATATAGTTTTCTAGTTTTCCCATAAAGACATCTGGTTGTATTTCCTTTTTAGCCACCATATCTAATCCTTTTTCCCAACTTGCTGTTAATTCTGGATTTAACATATCTGGCATGCTCATTAAAACCACATCATATATTGCTTCACCTTTCTCAGTTGGAGTTATTATTTGTGTTTTAGAATTAATTTTTATATATCCTATTCTCTCTAACTTTTTTATAATCTCAGCTCTAGTTGCAGATGTACCAATTCCAGCGCCTTTTATTTGCTCTCTTAAAGCCTCATCTTCAATTAGTTTTCCTGCATTTTCCATAGCTAAAATCATTGAACCCGAATTATATCTAGAAGGTGGTGAAGTTTCTGCATCTTTAGTAGTAAGTTCAACAATATCAATTTTTGAACCCTTCTTAAGCTTTTCAAGAAGTTCTATATTACTTTCTTTTTCATCTTCTTCACCTTTTATTACGTCTAAATAACCTCTCTTTATACAAATCTTTTCATTTGCTGTAAACTCTTCATTTTCTATCTTTATTGTTACTTGAACCTTATTAAACTCTGCAGCAGGATAGAAGATACTTAAAAATCTTTTGACTATAAGTAAATAAATATTCTTCTTTAAATCAGATAATTTATCAAAATTTTCTAAGCCTTGACCAGTAGGAATAATTGCATAGTGATCTGTTATTTTAGAATCATTAACATATTTTGTTTTCACAAGATTTGTTTGATATTTTTCATCTCTCATTTTCTTTAAAATGTTTTGAATTTCTTCATCTTTGCAATTCTTAAAAAGACCATTTAAATTTTTATTTATTTCCTTTGCTACAGCTGTAGATAGAACTCTAGCATCTGTTCTAGGATAAGTTACTAGTTTCTTTTCATATAATTCTTGTATAATTTCAAGAGTTTCATCTGGTTTTATTTTGAATCTTTTTGTACATTCATTTTGTGCTTCTGCTAAGTTAAATAATAAAGGTGCATTTTCTTTTTGTTTTGACTTTTTAACATTATCTATAACAGCTTCCTTTGGTAATAAATATTCAATGAATTTTTGGGCATTCTCGAGCTTTTTAAAGCCTGTTTCATTATATAGATGTGGAGAATTAAACATTTTAGATTTTTCTGTTACTTTCCACTCAGCACTGAAAGGATTTTCCTTTTCTCCAAAAGTTCCCGCTATTTTATAATACTTTGTTTTCTTAAAGTTCCTTATTTCCCTTTCTCTTGAAACAACCATTCCAAGAACACACGTCATAACTCTACCAATAGAAATTGAAACTTTATCTTCATTTATTTGTTTAGCAACTCTTCTACCAAAAATTATAGACATTAATCTAGAAAAATTTATACCAATTAAATAGTCTTCTTTTGCTCTTAAATATGCAGAATCAGAAAGGCTATCATACTCTTTAATATCTTTAGCCTCTCTAATACCTTTAAGAATTTCTTCTTCTGTCTGTGAATCTATCCATACCCTTTTTATTGGAATCTTAGGGTCTGGTTTAGTCATCATAAATACAAGCCTTTGTATATATTCTCCTTCTCTTCCAGAGTCACCAGCATTATAAATAACTTCTAAATCATCTCTATGCATTAGTGAATTTATAATATTATATTGATTTTCCACTTGAGGAATAATCTCATATTTCCATTCTTCTGGTATAAAAGGAAGAGTATCTAGTCTCCAAAGTTTAAGGTTTTCATCATACTTTTCAGGGTATGACATAGTAACCAGGTGTCCAACACACCAGGTTATTATCCACTCTTCAGATTCTAGATATCCGTTTTTTCTAGTCGTATTTATTTTAAGTGCTTTTGCAAATTCCATTGCAACACTTGGTTTCTCTGTAATTAGTAATTTTTTTGCCATATTTTAACTTCCTTTTTATTCCAAGTCCAATTATAACAAACTAGATTTTTATGGGCAACAAAAAAAGCTAAGTTTTATTAACTTAGCTTTTTATAATCTATTTAATTTAAAGATTAGTCTATTTTCTTGTAATTTACAAATGAGATTAATCCTAATGCTGCAATTGCAATCATTAAAGGAATGATATAATCTTCACTACCTGTGCTTGGCATATCTTGTTCAGATCTTGTTGTTGGTGCTGAAGGTGATTGTGTTTTTTCTTCTCCACCAGTACCTGGTAATTGTGAAGCTGATGGTCTTGCACTACTTGAAGATGAACTTGATGCTGATGGTGATGGGCTTTGTGATTCACTTGGTTCTGGACTTTCACTAGTATCACCATTTCCTCCTACTGAAACTACTGTCTTGATAGAAGAAATTTTAATTGGTTCATCTAAGTTTGGATCTGAATTTCCGCCTTCAATATTATTAAATTCAATTTGTGCAACTTTAGCTGATGTTTTATCTTTTACTTTAAAAGTAAATGTTGCTATTTCTGTATCATTTTTAGTTGCTTCAGCATTATCTAATGCTAATTTTCCATTATCCTTGTTATATGTTGCAGCAAATCCATTTAAACCTTCTACTTTATCATTAACAAGTTCAACAATATCATCATTGAAGTTTAAAACACCAGATATACCACTTATACCTTGATCAACTTTGATACTTGATATCTTTAATGTTACTTTAAATGTTCCTCCTAGTGGAACCCTATCACTTGCTGATGATGTAAGTGATGCTGAAAATGATCCAGCCGCATATGTTGTTCCTCTTAATAATATTATTAATGCCACAGCCATTAATAATGCAATTACTATTTTTCTAATCTTCATAAAATATCTCCTTTTACCTTATATATTATACAACAGCAAGGGTTTTACGTCAACCCCATAATAATTTCTTTTATTTATTATTTATTTTACATATAAGTTACAAAACATTTTTTATTCTACTATAAGCCATCTCAAAGTGGCTAAATCATTTATATTAACTGATTCATTATAGTTTACATCAGCTGCGTAAAGTGCTGCACCAGTTAAGATTCCGTCAGAGAAGCCAACCATATGTCTTCTTAATCTAAGAACATCTAGGATATCTCTTTTTCCATCACCTGTTATGTCCCCTCTAACAGAAATTTCATATTCACTATTTGAAACAATTATTTTATCTCCTGTTTTAATTAATCCACTTGTTTTTATTTTCTTATCTTTATCAACAATTGTTATTTGTTTATTAGCAAATTCTGGATATTTCGGATTAATTGTTATGTGTTTTATAAAATCTGAATAATCTGTTTCTTTTTCAACTTTATTAATTCTTCTTATTTTTCCATTGATAAATCCATATAAATCACTTGTTAATAGATCACTTGGATCTGTTTGTACCGGATCATCTGGGTCATCAGGATCGTCTGGATCATCTGGGTCATCAGGATTGCCAATTGTTTTTGTATAACCCTTGATTGATGCATTTGCAAATTGTCCCTGATTTCCAATAGTTATCTTCCATAACTCATTGTATGATGTAGGATTAAATGTATCCATAAAATATGTTTCGCCATCTTTTCCTTCAACATTATCCCACCATTTATTTGCTCCAGCAGTTTCAATAGCTACTGTTGCAATTCTTTCAGCATTATCTTGTACATGTTTTACAGCTATAGCATATTTATCCTTCGTTAATGTATATGGTGTATCTAAATCCAATACATATTTTCCCATACTTAATGTACTTGTCATATTTTTGACTTTTGTATAATTACAAGGTTCTCCATCTGCATTAAAGTTTTCTGTTACATATACTTCAAGCTTTTGATTACTATAAGATGTAATCCCAACTCTATCTAATAGCTCACTTTGAGAAGTATCTCTGTCAAAAATATTTACAGCTGTTATTTGTGAAATATCATAAGTACTTATATTTTCGTTTGTTAAATTTCTGGATGTGATTACCCCAGAACTTCCCCAAGGATCATGTTCATAAACTTTATCAACATCATCATTTACTGCTTTACTAATTCCAAATATGTTTTGTTCAATAAAGCGATCATTATATGCAACATAGATAAATCCATTATCAAACTCATTTGGGCCATATGAGTTTTGGCATATATAAGCACCTTTGGTAATCCAACCAGATGCTTGATAATCATCATCCCATCCAACTATTGTTACTGCATGGTTTGGATTTTCAAAAGTATCATTAGGTCCACAGAAGATATTATTTCCAAATGACACCTCTTGATAAACCATACTTGCAACAGCACCATATTGCATAATATGTGTTTTTATTTCATCTCTTATTTGTTTTAGTTCTGTTGAAGTATATTGATATCTAGAAGTCTCCGAAGGAGAATTATAATGCTTTACTATGCTACCACTATACTCTTTAAAGATTGGTGAAAAATAATTTATAGTTTCAACAAATTCTTCCGTTGGTTTATTTAAACTACTATAAAGTATTTTTGTTCTAGTATCTGTACTAAATGGAAAATTACTTTCTGCCACAGGGCCTTTAATGCTAGCAAGATAAGAAGTTGCCATATAATAATTTCCAACATTCTCTGAAGTTTCTCTGTTAAGTAATGGTTCTTTCACACTTGAAAGGTCAGTAAAACTTTTACTACAACTATAGTCCATATGCCTTGGTGAATAAATGGTACTAATTTTACCAGCCTTTAGATCATAAGCTTCAAGCACTGTAGTCGTAACAAAAGCCCAGCACTCACCTGTATTTCCTTGATTTTTTACTGTAAGTCCAGTTGTTTTATATGAACTTGGCAATGCTCCCAACCTAAGTTGTACAGCTGATTTTCTTATACTATCACCAACACTAGATTCTTCCGATCTCCTAGATTTGGATTTAGGCATTTCATATGGTGAATCCGGTTGAATCACGATATCTGATGGTACATATTCTGCCTCATGAATATTACTTTGCCCTATTTCAATTCCATAATTTTCATTATCTACTTTAGCCGCAATTGTTATGTTTGAAAAAGCTGTTACAGTTAAAATAAATGCAGTAATCGCAGACATTGCTTTCTTAATAATCTTCATTTTAATCTCCTTAAATATAGCTATCTTTTAAAATATAAATATTTAAATTACAAGTCTTATAATTCTTAATATTAATAATAGTAATATTTTAAAATACTTAATTACTTACGGATTAAAGCTAAAACTTCTTATTTTTAATTAATATTTTTTTATCATTTCTTTTTATTAACAAAACTTCTCTTTTGTTGAGAATTTAGGGGTTCTATCCACTTTTTGTTCCACCCAAAGTGGATAGTAATGTTTTTGTAATAATTATTTTACCAATTTGTTATATTCTTTAAAGTTCTTTGCTTGTATAATGTTTATGTATAATTTTACAAAAGAACCTTAAAGGAGTTTTACGTGGGAACTAGTTTCTTAATTAAAAAAGAAGGTCTAGAAAACATTCAAAAACTAGACACTCTTCAAATTAATAAAATAGCATCTTTTATTTCTAACACTTTGTGTGAAGCTTTTCCGGAATTACATTTATCTCAAAGTGATTTGTTTATACAAATCTCAAGATTAGATATGTATAAAGCTAAAATGCCAGATGGCGCAAGTGCTAAATATGTTTATGGAAATAGTGAAATCTATTTTAATGAAAATTTAGATTTTGACAATATAGATATTCCAGCAATACATGAATGTATCCACTATATTCAAGAAACAAAAGATTCAAAAGGAAAACTATTAAAACTAGGTCTTTATGATCTAACAAAAGAAACTGGTTTAGCAATAAACGAAGCAGCAGTACAACTTGTTGCTACAAGGTCTAAAATAGCAAGATACGAAAACGTTATATATTATGGAATGAATTTTCAAACAGAAAGCCCTGAATATTATCCTTTAGAATGTGCTCTATTATCACAAATGGTATATTTTACTGGGAACGAGCCAATGTATTTCAGTACTTTATATGGAAACACAATGTTTGAAAAAGAGTTTAGAAATGCATCTACAGGTAACAGCTATACTCAAATAGTAAATGAAATGGATAAACTTTTATATGTTGAAAATGACTTGAATTTACTATCACAAAAGTTACTAAATGCTGATCAAGGTTCTTCTAGACTTCTACAATTCCAAATAGAAAACAAGAAAAAATCAATAATATCTCATTGTTTAAAGACTCAAAATATGATTATTCAAACATGTTTAAATAGACGTTTTCAAGATATACAATCATTTGATGATATTAGAGATTACGAAAACACTTTAGAAGATTTCAAAAAAATGTTAATTATGCCTGAAAACTATAGTTTTTATGAAGACTATTGTTTAAAAATGCAAGATAAAATACGTTTAAAGAAAGATCAAATAATAAAATTTGGAAAAGTCTTAGATACTCCAAAAGAGTATATATATGAAACAGACGAAACTTTAGGTAACAACTCTAATTTACCAGTTGCAACTTCTGTCAAAAAGTTATCTAAATTTCAACAATTTCTTCAAGCTTTAAAAGATATTATATTAGGTTAATTATTTTTTACCAAAAAGGCCCCTAAAAGAATTTAATACTTCTTTTAGGGGTTTTAAAATCCAAAATAAAAGCAAGCTTTTAATACTTGCTTTTTGTTTTTTATTTAGTTTGAACGTCTTTTTATTTCTTCTATAATCTCTTCTTTTTTCATTTTCGAAATATAATTATAATCATTTTTCTCCATCTTTGGATCAAAGTTACATATAGATTTATATTCACAATACTCACATGGAGTTTTCTTATTCATTTTAAATGGCTTTAAACTAATATTGCCACTATAAATGTCTTTAGCTATCTCAGAAATAATATGTTTCGTATATTTTTGAAGTTTCTCAAACCCCTCTTTATCTATAGCCGATGACCAACCGCTACTAATATTTTCATCTTTATCTAGATATATAGGAATTTGCTCCGATGACATAGATGGTCCTAGTTTATGGTCCATCATTTTAACAATCTTTACATCTGAAACTACAATACCTTTCATCTTAAAGTTTTTATTAAGTTCTTTTTTTAGTTCTTCGTCTGACATTGGCTTATTTGCTTTAACAATTGTATCTAGCAAATTAAAATACAACACGCCAACACCTTCCATATTTTTTTGGTTAGCTATTTCATCTAAATAAGTTAAAAGTTGTATTTGGATTCCAGACATAAATTGGTTTAAATCCACATCTTTTACTGATGACTTATAATCAATAATCCTAAAAACTGTTTTGTCATCTAATTTAGCAATATCTACTCTATCAATTTTACCAGTAACTGTTACTTCTTTTCCATTTGGCAAATCAATCTTTAAAGGCTTAAATTCTGATTGATTTCCAAACTCTATCTCATGACCATACAATTCAAAACTACTATTTTTAAGTTGATCTACAATGTATTCAATCGATTGATATACCGTTTTTTTCAATCTTCTTGTCAAAACTATATTCTTAGCAGAACTTGAGAAAATATAATTTTTATTTATTCCAAGCTTTTCATTTATAATGTTGTTTACAATAATAAACAGTTCTTCTTTTGTTATAGTTTTAACATCTAATTCCTTTTCTTCAATCTTAGTAAACACTGTATCTATAACATCATGCATAAAGTTGCCAGTATCTAGGCTTCTAATTTTAAGTTCTTCCTCTTCTTGAAGTTTTAGGCCATATTTTAGATGGAATGAAAATGGACACCTTCTATATTGTTCAAGTCCAGAAACACTTGTCTTAAGTGATGAGCCATACATTTTTTGTATCTTTTCATTAGTTATAAGCTCTGGCGCATTAGAGTATTTAGCACCTTCTACTGCAGCATCTAGTCTTTCTTTTTCATGCTCATTATACCATGCTAAAACTTCTTTCCACTCTTCTTCTATATCTTTATCATCTAAAAACTCATTATACTTTTCTATTGCATAATCAAAAGAAGCATCTTTCGTTGAAATATAATGCTTTTCTTCAACTACATCACTATCTTCACTCAAATTAGAAAAGATTTTCTTTATTTGTGCAAGTAAAATCGAATATCTTAAAACTTTTCCTTCACTATCTTGTGATGAATATGATAAAAACAACTTATCTGAAGGCATAGTAATAGTTTTATAGATATTAAATTGGTCTTCATATAATGCTTCAATCGAATTTTTAGCTATTTCAGCATTATTTTCTTTTAAAATGTCTCTATCTTTATCATTTAAAAAGCCTTCATCTTTTAGAATCTTAGGTATTATTCCATCATTTAATCCTAGTACAAATAAAACTTTAACATCTTTTGCCTTTGTTCTGTCAATGTCTCCAAATAATACTTGATCAAAAGTTGCTGGAATCAATCCAAACTCTGAATTAGTTATTCCAATTTGAAGAAGCTTGTTAAATTTATCATATGACATAATTTCATCATCAAATATCTCATACATTTCATCTAATACAGCAAAAAATATCTGAATGCCAGCTCTAAATTCTTCAGCAGTTTCAATTTTTCCATTTTCTTCTAATTTATCTGCTTTATTTAAAATAGCACTATCTATTTGATACTTATTAATAAACTCATATAGATTTTTTACAATATCTCTTACTTTTTTCTCACCAGAAAGTGAATTTTTAAAATCTAATATAGGCTCAATAATTCTTTTTCTAACTTCATTTATTCTATCTTGGTTTTCTGATTTTTCTTCAAATTCAAAATCATCCTTGTACCATTTTGCCCCTCTTATACCCCATTTTTTAACATATGTTTCAATTTCAAATATCTCATCATCTGTAATATCTAAAATTCCTGATTTTAGATATGAAAACATTGCATCATATGAATAATTACTAGATAGTACATTTAAAAGCGAAATAATATATCTCATTAAAATGTTATGATTAACATCTTTTTTTTCATCAATAAAAACAGGTATACTATATTTTTCAAAACTTGGTCTTGCATTATTAACATATGAATCCATATTTCCACTTACTATAGCAAAATCTCTATATCTATAGCCATTAGTTTTAACAAGTTCTATTATTTTATTTAATACATATTCTATCTCACTATATGGATTTTTAGCTACAAACAAACTTATATCTTGAGTCTTTTTGTCATATTTTTGAACAGTACTAACACTATCTTTTATAAATGGATATAATCTTTCTTCTAATACTTTTAGTTCTTCAGAATTAAACTTCTTAGGAATAGATAAATCAATTTTTTCTATAAAGCATCCATTTCTTTTTGCTATTTCTAATAATTTTTCCGAAGTTATTTCATTAAAAAAGAAGATACTTTCATCAATGTTTTCCACTTTTTCTACCAAATCTGTGCATACAGTAACTGTAATTTCTTTTGCCAGTGTGCAAAGTTTTTCTATAATTGTATATTCACTTGTTGTAAAGCCTGCAAACTCATCAATATAGATAATACTTTGGTTAAAATCAGAAACCTCTTCTATATTTTCAGCAAGTATACTTAAAGCATCGCCTTCATCAAGATATTTTGCCTCAATTTTAGCTTCATATCCTTCAAGAACATCTTCTACATCCTTTAGTTTTAATTTCAAATATGAGTCATTTACGTTCGAAATAACACTATCTAGAGTCTCTTTTTTGATATTATGTTTTTTAAGCTCGTTTATCGTATTTATAGCAATATCTAAATTTTTGTCAGAACTCTTTAGGAAGTTTAATGAGTCTTTCTTATTTTCTAGTACATCATAAAGAATCATAGCTTTTCCAACTTTAGATATATGTGTTTTCGTTTTTCCTATGGTTTCTTCTATTACTCTGTCTGCCATTCTACTTAATGTTAATACTTCAGCATTAATACTACTATTTTCTGGCAATACATCTAATAAGTGTTTTTCAGCTGAGAAAGAATATTGTTCTGGAACAATGATAAAAATCTTGTTATTATCTTTTACTTTTTCTTTTATTTCATTAAATATATATGTGGTTTTACCGCTTCCGCTTCTACCATATACTATTTTAAATTCTGACATACTTAATCTTTTTCCTTTACTTTTAAATCTCTTCTGACACTTTTTTAACTTCCATTAAGTCATTCCAAAAATCTATTTTCTTAGCTTCATCTCTAAGTAGTGCTGCAGGATGAAATGTTGGCATATATTTAATATCTTTTTTATCTACCCATTTTCCTCTTGCTTTAGTAATACTTACTTCGTCACCTAGTATTGCTTTTAGAGCAACACTTCCGAGTAAAACAATTATCTTAGGTTTAACAAGCATAACTTGAGTTCTTAAATAATCTAAACATGCCGAAGTTTCATCTGCTTCAGGGTTTCTATTCATAGGAGGTCTACATTTAACAACATTGCAAATATAAACATCTTCCCTTTTTATACCAATTCCTTTAAAAGCCTGGTTCATAAGTTTACCAGCTTTTCCAACAAATGGTTCTCCTTGAATATCTTCATCAGCACCTGGTCCTTCACCAATAAACATTACTTTAGCATTTTTATTACCACACCCTAGAACAATATTAGTTCTGTTTTGATGTAATTTACATTTGGTGCAATCTTTTATTTGATTTTCTAACTCTTCGAAACTTTCTATCACTTTTTTTCTCCTTTTAGTCTAAAGTAATAATTGCAGTTGAAAGCTTAAAACCTTTTCCTTCTGCTCTAAAAGAATGAATCATATCAGAATGTGTTACACTACAAATATTAGAATCATGAATATTTTCTTTTAATATTCCCTTGCTTATCAATAGTTCATTATTTATACCTACTGTATCTATATAATATTTTTCTGGTTTTTTACCATCTACAATATAGTTATCAATATTAGGTAAAAAAGAAAATTTATTATAAAACATATCTTTAACATCTTGGCTAACTTCAAAGCAACATTTTCTAATAGATGGACATATACATACTATAATATCTTGTGGTCTAGAATTATATTCTTCTATCATTTTATCTATAGCCTTCTCTATTATTCTTTGATAAGATCCTCTCCACCCTGAATGTACATTTCCAATAACCTTTTTTTCTTTATCGTAAAGAAGATATAAAATGCAATCTGCATTAGTTGTAGCAAGCACTAATCCTTTTTTGTCTGTTATTAATCCATCGACTTCTCCAATTTCTTCTGGAGTTAAAACTTCTTCTATTTTTTCCACTCTATCTGTATGAAATTGGAATGGTTTTGTAACTTCATTTCCATCTAAACCAAGAAAACTACAAATCATATTATATGAATCTTTTTCTCCTAAATATTTATGACTAAAGTTCCAATCGCCTGGTTTTAAAGTGTATGCATTTTTTATTCCAAGATCATTTAGTATTCTAAATTGTATATAACTTTTATCTCCATTATTTACTTGGATTACCTCTTCATTGCTTAAATCTTTCATAAAAATCTCCCTATTTTTATTGGTCACATTCTATCATATTTTTAGGCAAAGAAAAAGAGTAAGCTTTATTGCTTACTCTTTTTCTTTTGAATATATCAATTAGTTTTTATCTGTATTGATTAGGTTTTTGTCATCATATTTTGTCTTCTTAACTACCATTCCTACTGTTATTCCTATTACTGCGAATGCTGCGATAGTTAATCCAATTAATATAACTCTAACTATTTGATTCATTCTAATTCTTCCTGAACTTAAACCAGTTGGTTCTGAGAACATTACTGTATCTCTAGCTGAGTAAGAGTCTCTTTGTACGTTTAGTCCGCCAAGAGGATCATCTTCTCCTGAGTTAACTTTCATGTCAGCTTCTTTTGCATTAGTATCAGCTTTTGCTTTGAAGAAGTCTGCAACTGATCCATAAACTGGTTGGTTGTTTTCTTTTGATACTGTATCAACATAGATGTTATATCCAACTTGAGTTACAGATTTTGTTTTACCTAATTGGTTAGCATCACCAGTTATTGTTCTCATATCTTTTCTACCTACAGTGTTACTGTATATAGCAATCTCACTTAGGTTATCAAAGTTCATATCACCGATCTTTGCAGCTGATGCTTGAGTTGTTGTTAATAAGTATACATATGAGCTATATCTTTGTGAAGCTTCTTCTGCAGTTGTTTGATATTTAGCTCCTGTCTTCTTAGTTCTTGTATCTGCATTTGCATCAAATGCTCTGTTTGGTAATAATTCGTTTGTTAAGATTGTGTTTGCTGTATCTAATCTACCCGTTGTTACATCGTTTCCGAATGTTGAGTAAGATTTGAATGTTGCAGATGTTAATGTAGGTGTTAAGTTATGTACTCCAACTAAATGGTTATCAGCTACTGTATTATCAGCTTCTGTTTTCTTTTCAGCTTCTGCTGCTTCTTCTCCAGCCTTTTCTTTTACTAATTCATCTACTGGTTGAGTGCTTTCAATTAATTGTTTAACCACAGCCTCATTTGCTTCTCTTGTTGCATTTATTTCTTCTTGTGATACTTTAACTGTTGCATATGTAATATCTACTGGTGTAGATGTTATTGTCTCATTGTGTGAGAATGCTATGTTGTTTCTACCAGATGTTACATATTCACGTTCTTTGTAATCAAGTAATTTAGCATTTCCACCTTCATCAGTAGTGTAAGCTATTCTTGAAATCTTGTTATCACGATCAGATTGTGTTGAATCATCCCATGAGTGGTTGATTACTCTACCACCAGCTGTTGTATCATCAACTCTTGCTATATCGTTATCAATGTAGTCTACTACTTGATCTACTGTTGTAGATACTAGAACGTCAGCTTTATAAATATCTTTAGAATGTGGATTAATTGTTACAGCTTCTCCACCAGATGTTGCTGTTTCTGAATAATCATAATAGTATTTTGGATCTAGATATTTCTTACCAAGATCATCTTTAATCTTAGTTAAGTCACCATTGTTTGCTTCAGCAATTTCACCAGCATAGTAGTTTAATCCGACATACTTACCATAAACTATACGTTTACCTGTATTGAATGGTGAGTTTTGGAAGTCAAGTTCTGAGTAGTCACCACCAGCTTCAAATCTTGTAGCTAATGCGAATAGTTCTTGTGGGTTCTTGATGTTAGCAACATATGAACCTACATAGTCTAAATCAGAGTTGTTGTATACTGAAATCTTGTATTTCAAGTCTACATCCATTCCGTTTAAGTAGCTTTCTTCTATTGCTACATACTTAAAGCCTTGTGATCCAACAGGTAAGTTAGCCTTATCAATTTCAGTAATCTTTCTGAATCCTTGAGTATCGCCTAAACGTCTCTCAATAGATTCCATTAATTCGTTATATTCTTCTTCTGTTAAATCATCTCTTAGTTTTTCTAATTGTGATTTATCTTTTATGATATTACCATCATTATCCATGAATACGCTTAATACTACATCAGCACCGTCGTTCTTAGATAATGTTATTTGGTTTATCTCAGTTTGTATATTAAGTTTTGTTTCAGGTCTTAATGCTAAACCAAAGTCTATATTCTTAATTTCATATGGTTGTATTGTATTAGTTCCAGCATCGCCCTCTTCATGCTTAACATCTGTATAATCAACTAATGATTGATCTTCTATTTCAACACTAAACTTAGCTGTGTTAGCAACCATCTTAGTATTTTCAATTAGTTTATCTTTATTAGCTTCAATTATAGCTTTATACTCATCAGTTAATTTATCTTTTAAATCACCATTTATGTATGCAGATAATACTTCTGCATTTTCGTTAGAAATCATTCTAGAATATCCCATTACTTGTAATCTTCTAGGTTCATAATCTCTAGCGTCTGAATATCTTAATGATTGTGCTTTTTCAACTTTTAGGTTGTGCCATTCATTATTTAATGTGTAATTTCCTTCTGTATCTTCTGTACCTGGTACAAATAATTCTTTATTATCATTTGCTGGGTTTGTTATACCTGTCTTACCAGTTACTTCTGTCTTTTCTCCATTTAGAGTAAGTTGTGTTTGATAATATGTATTCTTATAATCTTGACCATTGTATTGTAATGTATCTTCTGTATTACCATATTCAAATCTTACTACATAATCACCAGCAGCAAAGTTTGTAAATTTATAGTAACCTTTCTTATCACCGTTGTCTTTTGTCTTATCTGTTGAATTTGCTTTGTATTCGCCATTAAAGCTATTTACAAATGCATCTGTTGGCCATACAAATTCGAATTCATAATCAAGTGTACTTAAGTCATTTCCTAGAACATTTGCTGCAGCATTATCATTTTGTTTTGCTGCGTTGTATTGTTCAGCTGTAATATGTATCTTTTCAACCAATGTTGTATCAACACCGTTTATTCCAGGTTCAGTATTTTCATCATAAATACCATCTGCAATTCGTTCACCAGCTAATGTGTCTTGAACACCTTTACCGTCATCCCAAACTGTACCTTCTAGAGTTCTTGATATTTCAGGTTGTCTTACATTAATCTTAACTGTTGGTGCTGAACATGTATCATCATCGTAGAAGTCTAATACTTTTTGTTTAGCATTTTCTTCTCCTGCTTTAACTAGTACACCTGTATTATCTGTTGGTTGTTCTAGTGTTGTAACAGCAGTGATGTTTGCATTATCTGGAGCAGAATCTTGATCAATTCTACCAGATATTTCTCCAACTTTGTAAGCTACATTTGAATGTCTTAGTCCATTCTTATATTTACTTCCATTTACTGTAGTATATTGAGTTGTATATCTTGTAACCTCAGCAATATTATTCTTGCTTCCTAATAGAGCATCTCTTGCAACTTGTGTACCATCAGCTGCATTATAGATTTCATAGAATCTTTCTCTATCTACTTCGTAAGTTACGAATACTTCCATAACTTCTCCAGGTTCAAGAACCATTCTAGCATCTAAACCGTCTTTCTTTTCATTTAGACCTCTTAATGATGTAGATCTTACAGCCTTAAATCCGTTTGAAGCTTCTTTTTGGTTATCTAGAGCAAGAGCACTACCATCTAATTTAGTAAATACTACATCTCCTGTAACCTTTCCGTCTTTTCCATCAGCAGAAGCAGTATCAATTGCTCCGGCCTCAGAATCTTGTTTCCAGTTATGTTTATATAATTCTCCAATTTCTGCATCAGTTATATTAGATTTTAATTTTCTATAGTGAGGTGTTGTAGCAACAACTTTTTCTACTAAAGTATTATTTGGATGAACCTCAGCTACATAAGCATCCGTATCTTCTATAGGTTCTTGTTGTGACTGTCTTACTTGAGCTACTATATCTTCTGTAACTAATGTAAATGACTCGTCATAGTAATCTTTAAATTCGTTAATTGAAACGTTTGTATTATCAGAACCATTTGTTATAGCAATTCTATATGTTAAGAATAGTCTTAAATCTGTACCCTTCTTAACTGCTGTAACAATTTCTTTTGTTACTTCATCAGCTATAGTATTATATACGCTTGATCTATAGAAGTAGTCAGCATTATATAAGTCAATCTTATAAGTTCTAGATTCTGGAAGTAATTTAAATCTTCCACGTAAGTTAGCTTCTGTCAATGCTCTATAGTGATTATATGTCATTGTAAGTTCAGTATTATTTACTAATGTTTTAGCTGTATATAAGTCTTTTACTAAACTAATATCTGTTTTGTATCTTTCTAATAGACCCATATTGATTTGATCAAAGTATTCATCTATTGGTTTATATTGATCTTTTGCATATGTTAAGTTCAAGTAACATAATGGATCTTGTGACTCAACATGATATAGACTATCATATGGTAGTAATAATCCACCTTCTGAAGTTCTAGCAGAGAATCTATATTGATCTCTTATGAAATCTCCATCTCTTCTTGTTTGAACTATACTTTGTTTGATTTGATCATTTACTGCTGAGCCATCTACTGTTTTCGTTTTCTCATCTGAGTTTAAATCAACAGTTTTATATTCTAGTGAAGCTGTATCATTTACTGGGTTTTCTATATATGTATCTTCTATTTGTCCAGCATAATAACTTCCAGCTCTACCACCAGTTGCATATCCATCAGTTTTTTCTGCAGTCATGGCACTCTTTGCACCTTCTCCTGCTTTATAATCTGATGCATTCTTTTCTCCAAATACTTCTGTAAAGTAACTATCAAAATTATTTCTTTCAGCTTTATTTTCAACTATATAAGAACTATTTGAGAAATCTGTATAGTTTGGAGCAACGCTTCCTGATTTTTGATCTTTATAGTCTTTTATGTTTTTAGAAATATCTGTAAATCTCTTTAATCTTGTAGAAGCATCTTCATCTGAATGGTTACCAGCTTGTGAAGTTGGTATTAAGTAATCTGTAGTTTCATATGTTTGTCCATCATAGATAAACTCAACATCATAAGAATAGATTACTCCACTCTCTTTTCCTTCTACTGAAGGAACTTGAATTTTGTCTATATAGTAATTACCATTATTGTCTACAAATAATCTACCATCATTTTCGATGAAGTTTATTTCTTTACCATCTTTTGTCCAACCTATAGCTTTTGTTCTTTCAACTTCTTTTAGTCCTTTAGAATCACCTGAACCTGATTCTATATATTTAACTTTCCAAACAACTATTTCAACGCTGTTTGCTTCAACTGGGTAGTCTGAATCTTTATTTGCTCTATCACCATTTGTTGTCCATTTTTTCTCTTTAGCATTATAATTATCAGCTATACCCATTTTTCCTGATGTTGCTTCATCTTTATCACCTTCGTGATCAACCCAAACAACACCACCAATTGAAGTTCTTAATTCTATATTTTCTATAACAAATTCTATTTCAACTGGTTGACCATCTTGTGTATCTCCTAAACCATCTTCTGCGTCAACATCTACAACTTTATGATCACCAATTGCATTAGATTGTTCCTGAGCTTCTTCTGAAGATGTTCCGGTAGCAGTTAAGAAGTCATGATATTGACTCTCACTTGAACCATCTCCAACTTCTCCACCAGGAGTTGGGTCAGTACCAGGACCAGGGTCAGGACCAGGATCAGGGTCTCCACCACCTGTTTGGCCACCATAAGTAACAGTTAAAGTATAAGTGTCTCCACATTCATTTGTAATTTCAACCGTTTCTGTTCCACCTTCTTTAGTCACTCCTACATTCCAACATAATTTTCCACCTGAAAGATAGAAGTTAACCACATTTGGTAGCCCTGCTTCAGCTCTTGTATGAGATGTCTGATTTACTTCAAGGAAAGCATCCCATAATTGAATTTCACCACTTTCTCCACTTTCAGATCTAGAATTATTTTTGTCATCATCACACATTTTGTGAACATATACAGGATTATACTCTACTTCTTCAGTCTTTGTTCCATCCTGCTCTACATAACACTTTGGATTTGATGAATAAGGTTCTCCGGAACTATGAATTTTATATTTACCTTTCTTAGTATCATCCGCTCTCAAGCCAGTCGTACCAGCGAAGTATGTATAGTTGAAATAAGAAGCTTCAATAGTTTCATCTCCACCTTTTGCAGGGTCGAATGCATCAAAGTCAAGAGTATATGTATCCTTATGTACATAACCTTTTTTATAGATAACATTATCTTCAATTTTAATATCACCATTATTTACGTTGTTAACCTTTGCTGAATCCTCTTTTAAGAATGAGTTGTAATATTTTATTTTTCCTGTTTCAGTATGAGTTTTATCCTGTTTACCGCCTTGCATTCCGTTAGAGCCTGACATCATTTCCCACTCATACTCGTAAGTTACTGTTGCAGAAACATCAGCTTCTATAATAGGGCTAGATTTGTCTTTATTAAATGTAAGTGTAGCAGGGTTAGATGTTGATGTTTTAGTCTGTCCACCAACAGTAACACTTATACTTTTAAAAGAGTAAGATGCATGTGAATATCCATAATTTCCGTAAGTTCCATTAGTATAACCACTTGGTAAGACAACATTAATCTTATAAGAGAATGTATTACCATCTTTTGTAATTGTTAGTCCTTGGTTCTTTATGTCAACGTCTCCGCCGCCACTTAGATTTCCGCCTTCTACCTCATTAAATTTTACTAATTCTTTGTAGCTACTTGCAGTAATATCAGCTATTGCTCCACCAGCTCTATTAGAAACATTTCCAACTCTGTTAGATGTTTGGTCATTCATTGCAACAGATGTTGTTTCATGTTGTATGAAAGCACCTGTCTCAGATGTTGCTCTTGTTGAGATTTTATCAGAAGCTGGCTCCCATTGAATGATTAAGAAGTTACCTGTGAAGTATTCATATTCTCCTCCAGCAGTTGTATATTGGAAATCCATCTTAAAGTTTTTAATTTGTGCCATATCATCAATATAATCAACTGATAAATAGAATTGTTCACCAGGATATGGATAATTATATTTATGATAATCTGTATTTTCTTTAGCATCCTTATCTTCTTTTGGTTTTCTATTTTCATGATCTGCTGGATCTTCATAAACAAATCTATAGTTTTCGTTTATTTTTAATCTATTTGTTCCATCTTCATTTGTTAACTCATGTCCTTCTGCATCTACTGCAACAAGAACTGTTCTTGAAATACCTGCAAAACTTATTGTAGGTCTTCCATCAACCTTAGTAACAGCTCTAGTATAGTCTGCTATGAAAGGTCCTATTATATATTTATTTTCTAAAGAATTAAATCTTACATTTATTTGTTTTGGATCTTTAGGTTCAAAATCAGTTTTATAATCAATGTTGAAAGTTCCATTTTCATTTTTCTTCAATGCACCTGTTGAACTTACTCCATTAACTGCTAAAACATAATCTTCAAAAGCTTGTGCTTCATCAGCAAGAGGTACATGTTTGAATCCAGATGATCCATTTTCTATTGATTTAGTACTCTTTTCCCACCATGCATTTTGTGCATCAGAGTTTGGAGTCCAGTTTTCATCTCCATTTATGTTGACATAATAGTATTTACCATCTTTTTTAGCAACATATTTTTCATTACCAGGATCACCAACTAAGAATATATCAGTACCGTCTATTCTCAAAGCTTCAACATCATATCTTACAGCTGCTGAATCTTGATTATTTACTTTAGCATTTATTGGTAATCTATAAACTTTAGCAATATCTTCTATTTTTAGATCTCTTGCCATTGGTTGAGGAGTAATAATTTTTTGGTCAGTACTTAAATCATATACACTGCTTTTTGAGTTAATAACAATAACTCCATCAGAGTCTGATTCATTTTTTAAGAATACTATATCTCCTGCTTTTAGTGCTTCTACTTTAGGCTCAGCAATAGCTTCCCATCCGTTAGATTTTAATGAGCTTTCAAGGTTTCCTGCACTAACATTATAACCAATTCCATAAAGAGCCCATCTTATAGCATCTCTATTGTTTATTTTTTTATCTCCTAAACCTGTATATTCAAGTTGTCCAGTTTCTTTATTGTATTTAGGAGCAGGTGGAATAGTTCCTAAATTACCATAAGAATAACGTTGGTTGTATACAAATTGTGCAACACTGTTTATTTCTCTAGCAAATGCTGTAGCAGCATTTCCATTATCTGCTCTTGTTGGAACTTTTCCTTTATACTCTTGGTTTGTCCACTCAAATGAAGCAGCCATTCCAGAAGTATTGTTCATATATTCTGCCATTATGTAGGCTTCAACTGGAGTACATGGTAATATTTGGCAGTTATCAAAGAATCCTAATGTTTTACTTGTTGTAGCTGATAACTTATTTGAATGTGTTCCAGTTACTTCCCAACCAGATAATAATCTATCATCATTTCTAAAAGTTGTAACTGTAGAATTATCTACATCATTCTTAGTTAAAAATGCTGTTTTAATACCTTGGTCAGTTATATCTGTTGAATATCCATTACTTGAAACAACTGTTGAAGCATATCCAGGTAAAGGACAATTTTTATGTGTACAGAACAAACTTGGGATTGAGTGTAAATCTGTAGCTGTAATGTAAACACCATCACCTTTTACTTGATCTGCAGGTAATAAATCTCTTAAAGAAGGTGCCTGTGGTGGATGTTTTATATCATGTACACCAGGGTCATCAACATGTGCTGTCCATTCTTTTACATTATATACAACTCTATCCTTTGAGTCTGCTGTTTGTTTTTCAGGAGAAGCCCCATCTCTATTAGTTTGTAAATTTTTATCATCAGCAGCTAGGCCAAGTCCTGAAAATTTCAATACTACTAATAAGCTAAGTAATAGTACGAGAATAATTGTTAATATAATACTTGATTTGTTACGTTTTATTGTTTTCATACTATCACCTCCTTATTCTTTTTATCGACGAACGTCTTAATTGCATACAGAGCAACCAGTAACGTTATCAATGTTGTAGTGATAATCATTACATTTACAACACTACCACCGGTTTGAACACCTATGATAATATCTGCTCTAGACATATCGTCTTCAGCTTGTGCTTTATTGCCAGGAGTTGAATCGACATCTTCAATAGCATATTCGTTATAATCTTTTGCTATTTCGAACATACTATTATAAATACCTGTTCCATCTTCTGTCATTTGTTTTGTAAGAACAAGTTTTATTGTCTTTGTTTCTCCAGGTTTTATTTCAACATCTCCTAAGTCATTGTAGTATGCATTTCCATCAGAACCCACATACCAATGATCATTTAGTGATGAATCTAAAACTAATCCTTCAGGAAGATATCCAACTATTTGTTTAGCATAACCTGCAAGTTCACCTTTGTTAGCCACATCAATTGAGTATTCAATAATTACTCTTGTATTATTTGTATATTGTGGTTTAACATCATATTTTGCAAGTTTTGGATTTTCCATTTCAAGAACTTTTGTCTCTTCTGGATTTTGTACAGTTATTTGATTAATATTTACATCTAAATCTAAATCAAATATTCCTGCTTGATACAATCCTATATCTATATCAGATACGCTTGTATCTTTAACATTTATTTTATCTGTAACTGCTTTATAATTAGATACTATAGCATCTGAGTTTCTATCAGCTGTTACTCCATTTTTCTTATAAGAAGTTACTGCAAATTTGTCTGATTCATATTCGAATTTAACATAGTATTCACCTTCAGTAACATTGTCAAATATATATTCACCAGCCATATTTGTTGTAGTTTGACTTACTACTTTTTGACTCTTAGCATCACATAATTTTACAACTACATTAGCCATTCCTTCTTCAGAGTCATCTCTTTGTCCGTCTTTATTAAAGTCATTAAATGCTCTACCTATTATTTTTTGAACTGATTTATTATCTTCTTTTTCCTCTTTAGCATTTAATGTAACTTGTTTTGTAGGTTCATAAATTTCTTCTGCTGGAAGTTCTTCTTCTTCTCTTAATATTTTGTAATCTTCCATAGTAGCAACATTTGCCATTTTTTCATTTTGTACAACTATATTCTGATTTTCTTTTGTTTGGAAATCATTAATGTTATTTCCTACAACAACCCAGTTGTTTGATGTTACTTTTTCATTAATACTGTTGCTTAAACTCTTTACTGTACAGCTTGCAACTATTTCAGCAGTTTTTCCTGCTGGAATACTGAACTTCATGTTTAATCTGTTATTTGCTAAACCTCTAACTGTAAAATCCTCTACATTTGCTACGAATTCAGTAACAGCAAATTCTTCAGGCATCATATTTTGTACATTTATGTTTGTAGCTTCAACATTTCCTATGTTTTCAATATTTAAAACATATTTTATTGTGTCACCTTCTTTAATGAATCTATTATCATTTGTAGAATATGAGCTTACCTTTAACTCTGCTTTTCCAACAGGTGTTACAACTTCATTTGACTTATATTCATTTTCAAGGCCGTCAGCATAAAGAGTTGAAGAAACTTTTAATAAGTTTTCATAACCATTGAAGTCTAATACTTTAAATTTAACTTTAAATCCTTTAAATGTTTTTATATCGTCAATTTTATAAGTTATTGTACGATTATTATAATCAACTTCTGCACTTTCACCTGCATAAGTTTGGTAACCATTTTCTTTAAATTCTTCTGTATAAGCTTCTACTACTTCTACTCCATCAGGAATATTTGTAACAACAGTAACATTATGAAGACTTCCTCTTGTTTTGTTGTTAACTAAAGTAACATAAGTTAATAAATTTCCAGGTTGATATGTTAATTCAGGATCAAGGCTTAAAACTTTAACAGTTGCGCGAGGTGCTTTAACTGGCATCTTTTGTTCTGTTGTTGTATATATTGCCTCTTGCATACCATCTGCTTCTACATTACTTGCAGGTTCGATATATGTTTGAGCTGGAGCTGAAGTATTAACTTCAACTTCATAACTTCTTTCTTCTGTAACTCCAGGTCTTATTTCTTCTATATCGAATGTAAGTTCTGTAACATCAGTTCTTAACACTCCATTTTCTATATATGTAGTACCTTGAGGAATTATACTATTTACTTTTACATGTTTTGCTATTGAATTTCCTTTGTTTGTTACTTTAACAGTAAATTTAATATGTTGTCCTTCAACAGCAGCATTGAAATCTGTATCAGAAATTGTTTCTACATCTAATACAGGAGCATCACCAGTAGAAAGCATAATTTTATCAGCTTCTTCTAATCCACTAGTTTTTTCTCCTAAATAATATGTAGCAAATGTTCCTGCCATATCAACTTCATTTGAAAGTTGTTCTGGTATTTCAAAATTATATTTATATCCTAATATTGCTCCATTAGGAATTTCTCCGTCTAGTGTTATTAAATATGATTTAACTTTTCTAAAGTCTTCTGGAGTTGTTGTCCATCCATTGCTTGAATCTTCTAATGAATCTGTTGCATCTCCATTTTCAGAATAATAAATTGTTCCATTATACTTATTTACACTATCAACTGTAATTGCAGATGTCATTGGAGCATTTTGTGTTGTTCCTAAAGCAAAGTTTCCAACGATACTTGTGTTTCCTGCAAATATTGTTCTACCTAAAATTCTAACATCTGTTAAGTTTTCTCCAGTGTTGTTGATTGATATCAATCTCATTTCAGCATTTTTCATATCTGTAAATGTTTCTAATGAATCTTCTTTAAATCCTTGATTTACAGAAATTATTGTTCTATCACCATTATATCCTGATATTTGTTGTGCATTTACCATTCCTTCTGGTGCTCTAATATTTAATTCTGAACTACTTACACCATTTCTTGCGACTATAGTATTAGCTGAAATATCAGAACTCATATTCCAATCTTCATCATATGCATAATTTGTTGCATCTTCATTGTAGTATTTTAATTCAATTCTTGAATCAGTACTTGCTTGATACATATTAACTTTCATATTTGTATTTAATATGATTGTTGTACCAACATTTGATTCACCGAATGCATATTGTGTTTGTGTTCCAACTAATGGAACTTTTATAACTATTGAACCTTCATTATTTGTGAAGTATTCAACATTTCCAATTGATAATTCTCCATTACCATATAATAAGTTCATATCTGTAATATCAACATCTTGAACTTCTTTTGGTAGAATTACTTCAAATACTGGATTAGTATACATATCACTTAATTCATTTGAATTATTTAAATGTATAGCTATTTCAATATTGTCATTTGATACAAGTGTACTTAATTCTTTTCTGCTTGTTGAAATACTTGCATCAGTTACAGTATCTTCAAGATTTATTCTAACATTTGTAGCTCCCATATCTGTTATGATGTCTCCGTCTAATGCTGCAGCTGCAACAAACTCAGAATTTAAACTTACAAAGTTCATTAAATCTACTTCACTGTATGTTGTTTTTACTATTTTCTTTGTAGCAGTAATACTTAGAACTCCATCTCCTTCTGGATTGTTAATTCTAAATAATACTTTATCAATTGTACTAGATCCAAAACCTACAGTAATAAATCCATCTCCATCATCTGGAGTATCTTTATTAATTTCGATTAATTGATCTAAGTTTTCATTTAATAATTCTAATGTACCATTTTCTCCTAATATTGAATTAACATTAGCTTTATTTAATCTAACTGATTTATAATAACTATTTGCTCCTTCATTAGTTGTTGTTGCATATCTGTTTCCATTTACATCTTCGAAGTATTCATCAGCTTCTCTAATTTCAACTATTTTTAATAATTCAACTCTTGAAATATTTACATTTAAATTATTTTCAAACTCTATACTATATTGTGGATTTTCAGTATTTAAGTTTCCATATAAGTAACCTTTTGTGAAACTTTGTGTATTTCCAGCTACTTCATATGTAATTATATTTGAATTTGCTTGAGATAAATCATACTCATTTGAGGTTTCATATTCTAATTCTTTGGTTCCATCACTGTTAAACACATTAGATTTAGCATATGTTCTTCCACTTATTATTCCTGGACTTTCTTCAGGATAGTTTACATATGTATATGTAATAATATATTCGTCGTCACCATTAGCTACTTTATATCTTCCATCTACTGGATTATTATTAACACCTATAGTAACTTTTCCATTTTCATATTTCCAATTTTCTAATGTAAATTGTACATCTCCATTTGCTAAACCATTAGTGTAAGCAGTTGATATAGCAGCTACACTAACATTAGAAATTTCTGCACCATCAATAACAGGTATATCAACTTCTACCATATTATCCATTACTGGCATATTAACAGTATTTGTTGATCCTGCTTTAACCTTGATTTGTGCAAGTGCATATCTAACATCTTCCTTTATATAAGGAATTAATTTTTCAAATTCAGATTCAACTCCTAAATTAGCTGTATTATCAATAAACAATTTAGGTGTTTCTGATTTTGTAATGATTTCTTCATTTCCTTCTTTTGTTACATATGTACCTGTGAAATTAATTGTAGTTCCTGATTGAAGTCTTCCTATATCTACTGTTTCTTCATTCTTTAATGTTATTGGAACTAAAAGAACTACTTCAACTCCTCCATTGATTTGATTCAACTTGATTTTGTTGTCATCAATAGATGAAATGTAATCACCAAGTTCTACATTATTATTGATAGTAAATAATTGATTTGCTAAATCTTTTATTTCGACTTTCGCATTTTTCAAGTATCCACTATCTTTTACTCCTACTGTTATTTCAATTGCATATCCTTTTGAAACAACTGGTGTACTTTTTTGTACATCTACAGTAGGTTCAGTAGTGTCTGGTTCTTCTTGAACCTCCGTTTCTACTGGTTGAGGTTCTTCTGTTTCTTCTTCAACCTCTTCAATTTCTACTGAAGGAATTTCTTCATCTTCTTCAGTTTTCTCTTCGGTTGTCATTTCACCTAATTGCATTCCAACTGCTTGACTAGTAACTTCTTCAGTTTCAATTGTTCCTTCTTCAACGGTTTCAGTTTCAACAGCAGGTTGTTCCTCATTGTTGTTAACTTCTTCTGTTTCTCCGTTCTGTTCAACAATTTCTTCTGTTGGTTCACTTTCTTCAACTTTTTCTGCTTGCGTTTCATCTTCTAATTCAACAAATCTTACTACATAATTAATTGCATCTGCTGAATCATCAGCTGCATAAGCAACTAAAGCTGAACCAAGTGTCGCGAAATTACTAAAAAACATCATAAATGTAATTAAGCTTGCGACAATCTTTGTTTTGACATTTCTCCTCTTTTGCATAATTTACCTCCACAAAATTTGTGTTTTACATTTTACATGCGTTTATTTTAAATATACAAAAAAATCTGTCAATCTTTAATTTTTTAAAACTCTTTAAATTTCGATAATTTAATTTTTAAAACTTTTACGGAAAATAAGGCTTTTGGAGGTATTTTACAATTGCATTAAATTTTAAGGCCAAAATTTAAGCATCTTGATTTTGGTTTTCATAATATTTTTATGTATACTTTTTCTTGGGTTTTCGCACTAGTTATCCACAGTATCCATATTTCCCTTGTGGATAACATGAAAAAAAGAAGTAAGTCCTTTTATAAAACTTACTTCTTTTTCTTTTTTTAATTTAATCCTATTTGTCTGCTTTTCTAATTAGTTTTCTTCTAGTAACTACTAAGCAAATAACTATTATTCCTACCATTATCACAATTTCTAGTAATGTAATGATATTTCTAATAATCATTCTACTAATTCCAACACCTGTTGGTTCTGAGAAAGTTATTGTATCTCTTGATGCATATTGATCTCTTTCCATTGCTACCTTATATGTATTTTTATTTCCTTTTAATTCGATTACAGTTTCTAATGTGTAATCTTCGGCAAGTCTTGCAAAAGTATTTTCTGCAATACCACCATCTAATTCAGAATCTACATATACATTATATCCTACTTTATATACAGGAAGATCTTTTGCTAATATATTGGCATTTCCTGGAACTGTTTCCATATCTCTTCTACCAACACTGTTTCCATATACTAATATTTCTGCTAAATTATTGTATCTCATATCACCAATATTAAGTGGTGTAGCATCAATCTCTTCTGTTATAAATATAGTTGCCATACTTTCTTCTAGGTTTTTAGATTCGTTTGCTTTTATAGGAATTAAGTCTACTATTAAATCTGGATTATATGCACTTTGTTTAATATCTTTTCTTAGTTCTTTATCTATTAAGGTATATAACTCATATTTTTTGTCTGCCGTAACTTTCTTTATTAAATTTTGTTTTTCATTTTTAACTTCGGTATAGAAAGCTCCACTTTTACCTTTTCCAAGATGTTTTGCATCTATTGATTTAACATCATCTTCTAAGTAATCATTAATTGATACCTGTAAGTTATTTCTACCTTCATGAATAATATTTCTATTCATATTATCTAAAAGTTTATCTTTCGTCTTCTTATATCCTTCTTCTTCCTTTAGAAAGGCTAATTTAGAGATTTTATGTTCTAAATCTTTATCTGAAGAATTTATCCAAGACATGTTTGTTGTCTTTCCGACATATTCATCCACAACTCTAGATGCGCCGGTATCAACGTAATCCACAATTTGATGTACTTTTGTGGAAACGACAAAATCTGGCTCATATTTGTCATAATTGTAAAGGTCTTGTTGTTCTTTTTTGATATTACCAACTTTAACATCTTCTGAACTTGTAAGCAAGGTTTCTTCGTTTGTACTCTCGCTTTCAGCTTTTTCTTCCTGTGCAATTTCTCCTGTATAATAATATAGTCCTACTACTTTACCATATCTTATCTTTTTACCTGATATATATTCATCACTTTCTTCTAGATTTAAAGCAGATTCATAAACTTCTTCAGGTGTTTCCATCTTTTTCAAACTATAACTTGTATAATCAACATCAGAATTATTAAATATTCTTGTTTTATACTTTAATCTAATATTCATTCCAACTAAATAACTTGGTTCTACCGCAACATATTTAAAGCCTTGTGATCCGGTAACAAGATTTTTCTTGTTAATTTCAGTTACTTTTCTTAAATGTGAAACATCTAATTTCTTCAATGTATCTAGTTCTGATGTATCAGGATTTAATGCATTATTATTTAGCATATCAATTGTTTCTTCAGCAGGATTTTTACTTTCTTTTGGTTCAGCCTCTTCAGCTTTATCATCTTTCTCAGTCTTTTCATGACTCTTTTCTAAATCTTGCCATGATTTTACTAAGTCACCTTGATCATCCATAACTACTCTTAATACAGGAGAGCTAACATCATCTTTATAAAGAACAATCTCATTAATTTCATTTTGTATATTAATCTTTGTTTCAGGTCTTCTAGTTAATCCAAAATCTAATCCGTCAATACTATAGTTCTTTACTGCAGATGTTCCTATTGTTCCAGAAATAGTTTTAACTTTATCAAATTTAACGTTTCTTGGATTTTCAATTTCTATGTCTAATTTAGCTGTATTAGCTTGCATTGCAGTTGCGTCTATCAATTTTTCTGTATTCTTTTTTAGTTCTTCTTTGTATTCATCAGTTAGTTTATCTACTTGCTTTTCATTAGCATATGCTGATAAAACTTCAACATTGTTATTAGCCATTATCTTTGAATATGCAATAACTTGTAATCTTCTAGGCTCATAATCTCTAGCATCAGAATATCTTGCCTTTCCATTAATTCTAACATCCTTCAAATTATGCCATTCATTATTTAGTGTTGCACATCCTGGTTCATCTGCTGTTCCATATAAATAATAAATACTATATTCAGAAGGATTCTTTATTGCATTATTACTTACTCTTTGGTAACTAACATTTTTGTAATCCTGGCCGTTATATTTTAAGCACTCTTCATTATTACCATATTCAAATTTAACTACAAAGTTACCTGCAATATAATTCTTTAATTCATATGTGCCTTCTTCACCTGTAGAAACTTTTGATTCATGTTTAGAAGTTGTTTTAAATGAGTTTTCTGGCCATATATAATCAAATTCATAATCTAAGTTGCCTACGTTGTATTTTTCTAAAACCCCTGAAATGCTATTATCGTCCAAAATTTCTGCAAGTTCTTTTAAGTCTTGTGCCTTAACTCTAATCTTTTCAACAGCACTTACCTCAACACCCTTTATTCCTTTTTCATCACCTGAATATATACTATCCGATTCAGAAGATTCACCATCATCCCAGACTAAACCAGTTATTTTCCTTGAACTATCTGTATTTCTAACATTGAATTTTAGTACTGGTGATATTCCAGTGTCATCTTCAAAGAACTCAGGCATTGCTTGTTTTGCTTTTTCTTTATTTGTTTCAATACTATTATCAAGAGCACTTACAATTTCTTCTTTATCTGTTCCATCTACCTCTTGATATCCTATTTTATTAATATCTAAGTTATCAGGTGCTGAATCTGTATCAATACCACCTGAAATTGTTTCTGGGTCATATGCTGAAGTACACGTTCTTGTTTTATCAATATATTGAGTAGAATATCTTGAAATCTCTGCAATATTGTTTTTACTTCCTACAAGTTTTGTTCTTTCAACATTCTGAGCTTCTGTAAAATCTTTTATTTTTTGTATTGAATCATATGTTTCTTTATCTACTTCATACGTTAAGAATATCTCATAAGCTTCACCAGGTTTTAATGTTAACTCATCATTCATAGTCTTGTAATCATCATTTATTGCTTTTAATGTTGATGTTTTAATTACTTTATAACCATTTCCCTCGGAATCTTCTTCAAATTCGATATCTCCAACTCTTTCGTCAACAATTACTCCAGATTTACTATCATCTTCCCAACTCCATCTATATAAATCATTATAATTATCAGAATGAGCTAGTTTTCTATAGTGTGGTTTTTCAGCAGCTAATATCTTAGTTAATTCTCCAAAATATGCCTCTTGATTATCTTCAGTATCTCTTTTTGTAGTTTCTCTAGCTTGAACATAAACAGGTTCAGTTACTAAGCTTAACGTGTCATCATGATAATCTTTAAGCTCGTTTACTGATAGATTTGAATATTTAGCACCATTAAATATAGCAATCCTATAAGTGACAAATGCACGTAACTCCGTTCCAGTTTTTATCGCACTTACTATTTCTTTTGATGCTTGATCTTCTATATTATTATAAATTTGTGACCTGTAATAATAATCAGAATTATATAAATCAATTCTGTAAGATGTACTTTGCTTATCTACTTCTTTTTGTAGTATAAGCATTTTTCTTAGCAAGTCACCCTGTTTATTAAAGGTTATGTCTGTATCAACGTCATTTACAATTAGTTTTGTCTTATAGACATCCTTTGAAACATTAATATCTGCTACTTTTCTTTCTAACAAACCAAGATTTATTTGAGTAAAGTACTCATTAATTGGCTTATACTCTTTATTTTGGAATGGCAAGTTATCAAAGAATTCTTTTTCTGGATGATACCAATAATCATATGGTAATAGCAAACCTGCCTCACTAACTCTTGCTGACAATCTATATTTTTCAAAAACATGATTATTATCATCTAAAGTATCTAATATACTTTCTACACTATGACCTTCTACTTTTCCATCTAATTGTCCATCATATAATAAATCTAATGTTTCTGATCCATCTGTAGCATATCCTTTAGTTTTCATATTGTCATCTATTGGATTGCCACCATATATTTCGGTAAATTTCTTATCAAAATCAGCTCTTTCGTTTTTATTTTCAATTGCATATGAATTATATGCATATTTATCATAATCCTTTTCAGCACCCTTTGTTTCTTCTGCTGTCTTTTGAAATTCTTCTAGTTTTTCTTCTAAAGTATCTTTTCCTGTAGATTTCAAAAATTCTGTAGCCTCATAATTTTGCCCATCATATATAAATTCAACATCATATGCATAAAAGATTTTAGTTCCATCATTTCCTTCGACAGAAGGAACTTGTATCTCTGGTATTTTATATGTTCCATTAGCATCAATATATAATCTATTATTTTCAAAATCTATAGCATTACCATTTTCATCCCATCCAATTGCCTTTGTTCTCTCTAATTCTGTAACAGATTCACTATCTTCACCTGTTTTCTCATATTTAACTTTCCATACGACAATTTCAACAGTTCCTTCTTGGGCTGTTTTTTCAGGTTTATTATATACTCCTAAGCCTTCTCCTGATTCGTCATCATCTATCCATACAAAACCAGACATAGATGTTCTTAAATTTATATTCTTTGAAAGCATCTCAATCTCAACCGGTGATCCTGATGGAGTATCTCCTAATCCTATATTAGCATCAATATCAAAAATCGAGTGGTCTCCTACAGCATTTATTAACCCCTGTGATTCCTTAAGAACCATATTCTTAATAACCAAATAAAAATCATATTTAATCTCTGTTGGAAGAGAAGGAGTAACTGGTTCCTCTGGTTCTTCAGGATCCCCTGGTCCTGGAGAAGGTGAAGTTGATGGAGTAGTACTTGGACTTCCGCTTGGGCTTGTACTTGGGCTTCCGCTTGGACTAGTGCTTGGGCTTCCACTTGGACTTGCACTTGGACTTCCACTTGGACTTGTACTTGGTTTTCCACTTGGGCTTGTACTTGGACTTCCACTTGGGCTTGTACTTGGTTTTACGCTTGGACTAGTGCTTGGGCTTCCACTTGGGCTTGTACTTGGTTTTCCACTTGGACTCGTACTTGGACTTCCACTTGGGCTTGTACTTGGTTTTCCACTTGGACTTGTACTTGGACTTCCACTTGGGCTTGTACTTGGTTTTCCACTTGGACTTGTACTTGGACTTCCGCTTGGGCTTCCACTTGAACTTGTACTTGGACTTCCGCTTGGGCTTGCGCTTGGACTTCCACTTGGTTCCGGCTTTTCTCCAGGTCCTGGTTCTTCTCCCTTATTTTCCCAAGTAACTTCAAGTATTACCTCATTACCATCTCCATCTTTTAAAACAAATTTAACTGGGTCATTTTTATCTTTATGTGTGTTTCTTTCAACCAAAGAAGTTATTATCTTACCTGTATCTGTGTCTAATTCCACATTTACAGGGCTCGTTTCATCTGTATAATTTTGTCTTGTTATCGTTACAGATTTAGATGCATTCCAAAATACAACGTTTTCACCAGCCGCACATTTACAATAATCACTATAATTATCACCTATAGCAAATTCTCCAAAATAAATAAATGCTTCACGTTGTTCATCTATTAGGCCAGATACAATTAATCCCATTAATGTTGGCCTTACTATCCATTCTTCTCCAGGTTTCATTTTAAATGTTGCGGTTGTCTCATTATTGTAGTTACTATCTTCAAATATATATAATGGAATATCTTGGACTATTTCGTTTTCTGTATAATTATCAAGAAAGTAATAAACATTCTGAGTAGAACCATTTTTAGTTTTTGTATCTATTTTAAATTCTACTCCATCCTCTGGAACAATTCCTGCTACATATATGCTGCTAGATCCAGGATAATCTCCACCATCTGCACTTACACCTATTCTCTTGTTTGCAGAAAGAATAGATTCCTCTTCTAGTATGCGATTATAATAATTTACTTGAAAGTCTCTTGTTCTCTCCTCAACATTATAACTTTTAAAAATAAATCCTGTTTTTTCTTTAACTTTATATGAAATTTTAAAATCTCTTTGCCAACTAGATCTCGTTTTATTTTTATTAATAGTTATATCTAAATGTTTATCATCTACTTTTCTCCACGATACTTCACCATTGCCTGAAATATCCAAATCATCAAAATAGAATTCAGCTTCATCACCATCTAATTTTATTTCTAAACTGAATGTAATTTTATCATCATCAAAGCTAGCATTTAAGAAATTGAAGTCTCCTCCAAGATTTTCGATTTTTGGAATATATTCGACAGCTTGCTCTACAAATGGCTCTGTTGGTAATTTAGTTGAATAAGATTGTCCACCCAACATAGAGCCCTTAAGTCCTGATAATTCAGTCATTGGTTTTAGGTATTTAAGCATACTTACTTGCTTTCCATTTTCCCATTCAATCTCATAATGGTTTCCTGTATAGTATTCATATTTACCATTAGCTGTCATATATTGGAAATCAAACTTAAAGCTTGATATTTCACACAAATCATCCAAATAGTCTATCTCTATATAGAATTCTTCACCAGATGAAGGATATGGATAATCTTCATCTGTATCAAATACATTTCTAGTTGAGTCATGACCATAATTTGTTGATTCATCAGTTGAATTTGAGTATACAAACCTATAGTTTTTACCTAGTTTTAATACACTATTTCCTTCTTCATCTAATAATTCATTTCCTTGTGCATCAGTACCTACTAAAATAGAATTTGAAATACCAGAAAAGCTTACTTTATCCCTGTTTCCTTGTTTTGTTACGGCTCTTAGATAATCAACTTTAAATGGTCCAACAATATATTTATTAGTTACAGAATTAAATCTAGTTTTTACTAATGAAGTATCTGTAGGTTCCATTGAAACTTTATAATCAATTTTAAATGATCCATCTTCGTTTCTTTCTAGTTTGCCCACATCTTCTTGCCCTGTAACCTTTTTAATATATTGTTCAAAAGCTTCCGCTTCTCTTCCAAGGTCTGTATCTTTTACCATAGATGTAATAGTGTCTGTTCCAACTTTCTTAACCTTCCACCATCCGTTCTCAACATAATTAGATGGGAAATAAGGATCTGAACACGTTACATAGTATAATTTATTATCCTTTTCAGTTACGAATTTCTCTTCACCTGGTTTTCCAATAATATAAATTGTTCTTCCATCATCAGTCTTTACAATATTGGCATTATATCTTGTCGTCGGATTAGGTATTTCCTCAAATTTTCCTTTGAATCTCAAACCGAACATAACAAAAGCGGTTGAAACTTCAACTGGTTGAGGTCCTTTAAGCATTTCTTCATTATCAATAGCAATTGCTTTTCCTTCTCCTATAAATACTCTTGGATGAAAACTTCCAGGAGATAAGAAAATATCACCTGTCTTTAATCCTGAATCTTCATCTAGTGGGTCAAGACTATATTTTTCTTGATCCTTTAAATCATTCATCAAATCTTCAAAAAGTCCAGAAAGTTTTGGTAGTTCGTAATCTTCTGGCAAAGCTTCCTTACTTAATGCAACACCCATTTTTAGAAGTCCCCATTCTATAAGACTTGAACTATTAATTTCCTTTTTGTCGTACTCCCAAAATTTTGCGTCGCCAATTTTATAATCATTTTCTTGAACATATTCAATAATCTCATTAATATATCTAACAAAAGATACTCTAGCATCAACCTTTTTACTATAAGGGAAGAAATCAGTTAACAGTGGTCCCTCATAAACTTGGTCAGTAACTGTAAAGTTAGGCAAAGGCTCTGGCATTTTATTATTGTCTGCTTCTGCTAAAACCCATGCTTCTGCAGGCGTTGCATCTCTAGTTTCAGCTAATTTGTATTTTCCATATGTATAACTTTTGTATCCATATTTTTCAATGTCTTCTGCTACTTTTCTTGCAACTTCATCTAACTCTAATTCTTCTCTTTCATCTAACGATGGTTTTTTGTCTTCTTCTTCTTCTGTTTCATCTTCAGCTTTAGTATTATCTGGAACATAATAATCTAATGTTACTTCAAAAACCTGTTCTTCGTCTTTCCACTCTTTAGATTCGTCATCTGTAGTAACATCATAAACAACTTTAATTGTTCTTGTTTCATTTTTTTCACCAGGAGTTTCAGTATCTTTTTTAAAGCTATAATTATCCTTACCTCCATCTTCTGGTACATCTAGCTTTTGTTCCTTTTCATCTTCTATAACTCTAACATTTTTAACTTTATATCCATCACTAGGATCAATCTCTATTCCAATAATTACTTCTTTATCTTTGTTCTCAGTTCCCGAAGGTGCTATTACTTTTACAGCATTATTATCTAATTTATCCTCTCCTGGATTTTCTTCTTTTTCTTCATCCTTTTGCTCAGAATCTTTTGAATCATCAGCTGGCTTTTTACCATCATATGTAACTTCAATAGTTGCATTATAAGTCAAATTACCTTCTAACGATTGTGAATAATGTTTTAATTCATAATCAAAATTCCATTTAACTATAATAGAGAAAGTCTTTCTTCCCTCAAATTCCTCTTTTTTGATTTTAAAAGTACCTGTTGTTTCTCCTCTAGTAGCATGTCTAGTAACAGTTGGAAATCCTTTTTTAGACATGTCTTTTTCTTCATAAGTATATTCTCCTAAATCTTCGGCTCCACATTCTTCAAAAGGTCCACCATCAACACTTACTTTTATATTTCTTCCATTAACCCAAGAATTAACTCCATTTACATATCTATGTGCCTTAAATTCCACATAAATATAATCATCATCTTCAGAAACCGATACAGGTCCATCAATTTCCATAATTAGAGTTGGGCTATCAGAAAGAAGACGTGCACCATCTGCTTTAAAATCCTTTACTTCTGCACTTTTTGTTGCACCTACTGATACATTTAGAAAGCCTGAAAGATATTCTTCTGCCATACCCTTTACATCTATTTTATCTTTATATTTTAATCTCATTCCTTTAAGAACTGTAGTTTTTTCTATGTCATCTGGTGTAAGTAAATATGTCCTTTTACCTTGATCTGTCAAGACAGAACCTAGAACTAGTACATCACCATATCCAGGAATCATTGTACCTCTAGCTGAACAAAATAGGCTTGGCTGAGTTCTTAAATCTTCTTTAGTTATATAATAAGTATTTTCTTCGCCTTCAACTTTTTGACGTTTTGGTAATATTTCATCTAAGGTTTTACCTGTAAAGTTTCTAACTAATTTTCTTCCCTCTGTATTAACCTTACTTGTCCATTCTTTAACCCCAACTGGTCTTTCCTTAGATTTTTCAGTAATTGATGAAAGCGCAGCAAAAGAGACCTTATTTGATAGTTTATAACTAACAAATAGGCATGAAAGTAAAACAAATATTAAAATTAACGCTATTTTAATGATTGCTTTTATTTTGTTTTTCACGCTTTGGTCTCCTCCCTTTTATTATTTATTTTCATCTTTTGCTTTTTCTAAAGCTTCATATTCTTTTGCAGTACTTGTCTCCATAAAATATTTTGCAATAAACAATATAACTAATAGCATTCCTAGTGTTATTAAAACTACTAGAATATATAAAACAAAATTAATTGTTTTTGTTTTAGTTACAACATATGTTGCAGCAGTCATATTATTATTTGAGTTGTTATCTTCAATTGCGAATTCATTATACTTTTTAGATATTTCGAAGTTGTTTGTATATAAGCCCACGTCATTCTTTTCTTTATGCATATATAGTCTTATTTCTTTAGTTTCACCCGGATTTAATACAACATCTTCTAATATATTTGTATATATTTCTCCGTCAGAACTTGAATACCAATTTGGATTAATAGTTCCATCAAAAGTATCTCCTTCTGAAAAATCACATTTTATTTGTTTAGCATATCCTGGGATTTCACCTTTATTTGTAACCTTTATAGTATATTCCACCGTTCTTGCAGATTTGTTTAAATCTTTGCCAAATAGTTCAAATTTAGCCATTTTCCCATCTTCTACTGCATAACTTCTTGAATCTTTACCATCAAAAACTACAAATCTATTAACATTAGCATCAATTTCTAAGTCAAATAATCCGGCTTTAACTAATCCAATATTCATATCAGAAACACTTGTCTCTTTTATCTTTATTTTATCTGTAACAGCTTTTCCATTTGATAAAATAGCATCTGAATTTTTATTTTCTCTAATTCCTAGTTTCTTATATGCTGTAATACTATAGTATTCTTTATCAAACTCAAACTTTATGTAGTATTCACCTTTTTCTAGATTTTCAAATAAATATTCTCCTGCCTTATTAGTTACTGTTTGTGCTATTATTTTTTGTGTTTTAGCATCACAAAGTTTAGCAACTACATTTTCTAATACTTGCTCCCCTTTATCATATTCGCCATTTTTATTTAAATCTTCAAACGAAATACCTGTTATTTTATATTTTTTGGATTCTTCTTTAGAATCATCTTCCTTATTTAAATAAACTTCGTATCGTTTTTCAGATTCATTATTATTAATAGTTGGAGTAAATACATCTTCATATGAGTTATCCGGAACATCTGGATTTTGCTCGATTATTGTTTGTAATCTTTCAGTTTCTGCACCACTAAAGTTTTCCCCAGAAATAGTCCAACTGTTTGTAATCATCTTCTCTGACTCATTATTAAGTAGATTGTTAGCGACACAATTAATCACAACTTGTGTCTCTTGTCCAACGCCTAAACTTAGGTTTACTTCAGCATCTTGAAGCGCTATTCCAGGATAATAATTACCGTCAATGTAATATGAAACGCCTGTGACTGATAATTCTTTAGGAATAGCATTTTGCATTTTTAATGAATTAACATCAGCTTCACCAACATTTTTCATATTCAAAACAAATTGAACATTTTCACCTTCTTTTATGTATTTATTCTTAGAGTTGGTATAGAAGTTAGTTTCTAATATAGGTTTAACAATTGTTTGTTTAAATTCATTTGCTATATATTCATCATCTAAAGATTTAGATTCTAATTTAAACTTCAAAGCAACATCTTTTTTACTAGTATCTATAAATTTTGTTTTAGCCTCTATCTTATATATTTTATATATTCCTATGTTGTCTTCGTGCCAACTTAAAGTCTTTTCTTGTACTTCAAGTCTTCCACTATCACCACGCACGCTGCTACCATTACTATATTTTTCCTCATAAGAATCCATAATCTCTAATTCATTTGGAATTTCTACAACTATGTCGCAATCTTTAAGCTTTATTTCATCAATATTTGAAACTTTTAATGTATAAGTAACTATTTCATTCTCGTTTAATGTACTAGATGTTTTATCAGAATCTATTCCTAATTGAACTTCTGATTTTTTAACTTTTATTTTTTTCTCAGGTATTATAGTAATATTAGTTTCTAGGCCTTCCGCTCCAACTACAGTCTTAGGTTCTATTTCTGTCATATCACTTACTGTTTGTATCTTATTTACTTCTACCTCATAGGTTCTATAAATTGTTTCTCCTGCTTTTATTTCAGGTACTGTAGATAAAACTTTTTCAAGACTTGAATCTAAAAATCCATTATTAACATATGTTGTACCTTCTGGAATATTAAATTCCAATTCAACATTTTTTGCAGTAATACGACCTTCATTTTTTATCTTTGCTGTATAAATAATCCTTTGCCCTTCAAACGCAGTTTCTAAGTCTGTATTTGCATAAGTAGAAACGTTAAGAATAGGTTCCTCGCCAGTTGTTAAAATAATTTTATCCGCTTCATCCCAATTAACATTTCCATTTATTAAATTACATGTAGCAAAAGTACTACCAATATCAGTTAAATTTCTTAAATTACCAGGAATTTCAAAACTATATTCAAATATTAATGCTGCTCCTTCTTCCACTGGTTCATTTGCAACAATTAAGAAAGATTTAACTTTTCTATAATCTTCTGGTTCCAAAACCCAAGCATTATCCACTAAGGCAAGATCTTCTGTAGCCTCACCATTTTCAGAATAATAAATTGTAAATGTATTATTATTTTCATTATCTTCTCTAATTGAAGAAATCATAGGTGCAGTAATATTTGTTCCAATTGGAGCTTTAGTAATTATGCTTGTATTTCCTTCAAAAGCTGTTCTTCCAAGTATCTTATAGTCATCTATATTATTTCCAGTATTATTAATAGAAATAATTGTATTTGTAGCAATAATTTCATTTGAAAAAGTCTCTATATAATCTTCTTTAAATCCTTGTCTTGCTGACATTAATTCTCTATTTTCATTGTAACTAGAATACTCATTAATATTAACAACACCTTCAGGTGCAACAATCTTTATTAATGTTTCTGCATAACCTGTATATGGCATTAATACATTCAATGTTGGGTCTTTTTCTGTATTCCACATACCATCTGTAATTCCATATTCTGTAGCATCTTCGTTATAATAATTCATTTTTATTTTAGAATTACTTGAAGCCTGATACATATTAGTTAATATGTTTAAATTTAACACGACTTTTGTTCCATTATTAGAATCACCAGCTGTGTATCTAGTTTGGCTTCCTTGCATACATACTCTTATTACTTGATTACCATTTGCATTTGTGTATTCTTCAACATTTTCTATTATTAATTCATCATTTCCATAGAATAAATTATAATCTGTTATCTCTACATTTCTAATTTGATCAGGAAATACCACTTCAAATACTGGATTTGAAAACATATCACTATCATCATTTGCATTATTAAGAACTATTGATAATTCAATGTTTTCATTGTTTACTAATGTACTGATATCTTCTTTATTTACACTAATTTGAGCATTTGACATAGTATCTTTAAGAATAGTAACAACATTTGTAGAACCCATATCTGTTTCTATTCCCATGTCTAATTTAGCTAAAGCGCTATATTCGGATACTAATGCTTTAAACTCCATAAAAACTGTTTTATCATATGAAGTTTTATCTATATTCTTTATTGCAGTTATATTTATAATTCCATCTTCTTCAGGATTTTTAATTACAAAATTAACTTTATCAACAATATTATTATCAAAAGCCACTCTTACAAAGCCATCACCATCTTCCGGAGTATCTTTATTAATTACAATCAAAGAATTTCCATCTTCAGTTCTTAATTCCATACTTCCTGAATTTCCCAAAACATTGTCTAGGCTTGACTTATTTAATATTACTTCTTTATAAAAACTATCTGGAATATCCCCATAATTAGTAGAATACTTTCTTCCCTGTTCATTCTCATAATATTCATCTGTTTCAAATATATTAATTTCTTCAAGCAAGTCTACTCTAGAAATATTAATGTTTACAGATGTTTCATACTCAACAGGAATATGTTCTAGACTATTAATATTTCCAAAAACATATCCTTTACTTATCTCTCTTGTTTTACCAGAAACATCATAAGTAATAATATTAGTATTAGCTTCAGACAAATTAAATTGGAAATTATTTTGGCATGCTTTTTCTAAAAATCCTGTTGAAGTAAACACTTCTGTTTTCATTATTGTATTTGAATCAACAAAATCAGGTATTACTTCAGGTATATTTTTATAAGTGAAACTAATTATAAATTCGTCATTTCCGGTTGACTTATAATAAAGTCCATCTCTTGGATTATTTTCTATGCTAATAGTTACTCTTCCATCTTCATATTTCCAATTTTCAACAGAAAATTGAACTTCTGAATCAACTAATCCATTAGTATAAGCAGTATTTAAAGCGAATACATTTACATCTTCTATTTGTGTTCCATCTATATTTGGCAATTCAACTTCATAGCTTGTCTTTTGAACAGGTAGAGATTGTACTCCATTTTTACTACCTATTACCTTAATTTGAACTAAAGCATTGTTTCCTTCTTGAGAAACATATGGAATATATTTTTCTACAAGTGAATTAACTCCAATGTCATAATTATTTTCTAAATTTAGCATGGCAACTTCTGAATAAGTAATTATCTCTGCATTTCCCTCATTTCCTACATATGTAGCAGAAAAATTGAATGTTGTGCCAGATTGTAATACTTCCATATCAATAGCTTCTGTATCCTTAATTTCTATAGGAACATATGCTATATATTCATAATTATTATTAATTTGATTTAATTTAATTTTATTTTCTTGGATTGAATAAATATTCTTATCTAATTTTTCTTCTTCTTTTATTTTAAAAAGTTGAGACTCATAATTTTTAATCTCTACTTTTCCATTTTTTAGATATCCTTGTCCATTTAATTTAATTCTTATCTCAATCGCAGGACCTAATAATAAATTTTCTTCATTATTAGTAATTTCTGTATCATCTAATTGTTCTATTTCTGCTTCTTTGATTTCTTCTACTGTTTCTATTCCTTCATTTTCTTCGTAATCATCTATTATTTCTGTTTCTGCAGCTTGAATTTCATCTTCAAAAGCCGAATCTAAATATCCTATTTGTGTATTGTTCTCAGAAATATCTAATAATGAAAAATCTTCATTTAAAACAGCATCAGAAGGAGTCTCTTCTAAAGAGACTCCTTCTGTACTATTCTGTTCAAGAAAAGATTGTTCTGTTAATTCAACAAATTTCACAGAATATTCTATATTGTCTTGCTCTTCGGCATAGCTAACAAGACCTATGCCTAGAGGCAAAATGTCACTGATTAATAATGCAATTATTATTAAATTAGCTATTACCTTTCTACAAAACTTTTTCATATATTCCTCATTTGTTTTTTTCTTAATTATTTGTTTTTTCTAATCTTTCTTTGTTTGTCTATAAATATTACTCCAAGACCTATTAAGACTAATGTTGCACCAATTATCATTGGTAGATGGTTCTTTACAAACTCTCTCATTGGAATACCCGTTGGTGGGATAATAGAAACATATTCTGGTGACCATTGGTCATCTTCAGGATATACTGTCCATTGTCTTGCTTGCGTATTTATAACTCTAGCACTGTTTGCTCTAGCACTACCATCAATTAAATTCATTGCTTTAAATGCTGTTCTTCCAGCACTAGTTGATCTTATACTGTTGTATCCACTGTACCAAACTTTCTTTTCTAATTTTCCTCTTCTTCCTGCTGTAGCCCCAATTGATAAAGCATTACCTGGAACAGAGTATTGATCTTTTCTACCAGTTGTATTTGAATAACTTAATACCTCTGTTAAATTATCTACAATAATTTCATCTGCAGCATCACTAGATTGAGTTTGTTTTACAGTATAAATTGTTATTGTACCTATACATCTATCTGCATCTTTTTTCTCAATATCGTCATAGAAGAATTCAGTATCATTAGCTTTATCTCCAGGTTTTATATAATCTGGTAATACATATAATAAAGGTTCTAATTCTTTTGTTATATCCCTGTTGTCATCATCTCTTACAGTATTATCTCTATATTGTCTTCTATTTGTGTCTGCAGCTTTAGTTTCTATTGCATTGTTTTTAGAGAATCCAATATTTGAAGTTCTATCTCCTCTTAGAATATATTTTCTATCTTTATTATCAAAATAATCTAAGTCTTTAATATCTGAATCATTTCCTGATTTATCTCTTACAGAAGCATCACTTAAAATACCATCAAATACCTTATAGTCACCACTATATGTGATTGTTCCGTCTGCTGCTTTTACTAACTGATCAGTATCTTGGTCTCCATTACCTTGTGGTATCCATGCAGCATTTGCTATAAAGCCTTGGGTAGGTAAATCAAATTCTGCATCTATATCAACATAATTAACAAGTTCATTTACAGCAGTTCTTACAATTCTATCTCTTTCATATGTAATTTCGATTGGTAGAACATCATCATTTCTTAAGTAATCGTTTATTGTATAATTATATTCATCATCAGTTTTTGCTAACTTATTGTAAATTCTATTTTCATAGTAATATCTACCTGTAAATAAACCATACACAATTACTTCTGGCTTAATTGTATCTGTTGTTTGACTTTCTTCTATCTGAGCACCCATTTCTTTAGATTTAGCATCACCCCTTATGTCATTTAGGGCATATATTTCACTTGTTGCATTTGTATTTAATCTAAAGATATCACCTTTTATTTGATCAACATTTAAAGTGATTTGTTCTCCATCTGTCGTAACAACTTTGTTATAGTATCTAATTAAATCTTCATACTCTCTTGATGTAGGAACATCTTTTGCGTATTTATCTATAACATCCTCTCTATATAGGCCAGCAAGTCTTGATGTAAAGTCTATTTCTGAATTATTAATTACCTTTGTCTTATATACAGTTTGTAAATCTAGTCCATCTAAGTATGATGGTTCAATTTCTATTGCATAGAATCCTTGTTGATTTTGATTTGTTCTATAAGTTGAAGGTGTTGTGACTAACTTTCTTGCATGAACAGAGTCTGCTTTATAATCTATAGTACCATCATCATTTACATGAACATTGAAGACTTCTTCGTTTCCTTTAAATACATAAATATCAGATACTGATGTTTTAAGCTCAATATCAGTTCTAGCTCTTTCTTCCAATCCAAAGTTAATATTCTTTATATCAACATGTATTGTTTTAAGTTTTTCACGCTCAGCTTTATCTGTATTTCCACCATACTCATATACAAATATCTTTGTATTTTTATTTTCTGGTTCTTTTCCGTTTGTATTTAATAATGTAGGATCTTCAACTTCAACTCTCATTATAGGAGTTTCTGCAAACATCTTTGTGTTCTCAACAAATTCATTTCCGCTCTTATATACTCTATCTCTTAATATTTCTGCTCTCTCATTTTCAATTGTTCTTGAATATCCAACAACTTCTAGTCTTCTAGACTCGTTGTCTCTTGCTTTTGATACAGGTTCTTGGTTTAACTTATTGTCATCTTTTCCATCTATAGGCAAGAATTTCATATTTAAATTATTACCATCTTTGTCAAATAATTTATCACCCAAGAATCCAGTATTCTCATAGTCTTGACCATTATATTTGATTATATCTTTAGTTTCACCTTCTGGCTTTTCCCTACTATAAACAGTTGCTGTATCATCACTTCTAATTCCATAATCAAATCTAAGTACATAATCACCTGTTAAGAATCCATCAATTAAGTAATTACCATTATTATCAGTTGTAACATCGTAACCTGGTACTTTATAATAATACTCTAAACCAGCATAATCATTTAAAGTCTTATCATCAATACTACCAAGATTTATAACCTCATATAGAGAAACATCTACATTCTTAATACCTTTTTCACCAGTATTATATTCGCCATCACCGACTTTTATATTTTGAGTTTTACCAGGTTCTTCATTACCAGCAAAATCAACAGTGTCTACTTGTAGATCTTGGTTCTTTTCATCTTCAAATACAATACCACTTACACTTCTTTCCTGAACCTTTATACTGAATAATAAAGCAGGTGCTTGGTATGTATCATCTTCATATGTGTTAGTTGATCCATATATTATATTGTCTGGTGCAGAGTCTTTATCAACTCTTCCTGCTATAACTCCAGTAATATGGTTTCTTGCAGTATTATTTGTACCGTAATATGTAGAATAACTTGAAATTTCAGCTGTATTTATATGTCCGTCATCTCTTAATAATTTTTCTCTCTTAGCAAGTGTAGCCTCTTCACTTAATCCTGAGTTTTTAACAGCTTCATATCCAGCTTTATCTATCTCATAAGTAGTAAATATTTCAATATATTCACCAGTTCTTATTCTTAAGCTGTTACTATCTAATGTTGTAGTCTTATATTTATTATCTGATACTTTCTGCCATGTTAAATCTCCACTATTAGAATTAGTAAAGCCATTTAAGTTTTCTTCTTTTGTTGCTCCCCAAGTATATGTTTTATTACTTTCACATATTCTATAATATGGAGCCTCTGCAATTCTTGTTGTTTCTCTCTTCATTTGATCATTTATTATTGATCCATACAAGAATCCATTTTGTATATCGTAATCAGATTGGCCACTCTGTACTAAAGTATAGTCAGGGCCAGTATAATCTAATACTTCTTTAAACCTTACTTCATCTAGTTCAGAGTTATTGTAAAGTCTAACTGTATACGTTGCAAATACCCTTAGCTCTGTATTTTTCTTTAAGTCATCACTAATTCTTTCTAGCGCATTTCGATAGTGATACTTGCTATTATATTTCAAGTCAGAATCATAAAGTCCTATTGTATAGTTTCCTTCTGATGTTTTTATCTTTTCTAGATTTGTTTCTAGATTTATATAATCGCCATATTGTAAGCTGTATGGGTTAAACTTATAAACTTCTTTTTGTTCGTTTACAACTATTGTTACCTTATATAAGTCTTTTGTTAAACTCATATCAACTTTCTTTCTTTTTGATAGACCAAGGTTTAAATGTCTCATGTATTCATCAGCATAACGAGGGCTATTATTAACAGAAGTTTTTAACTTATCCATAAAGTAAATTGTTTTTTCTGGATAATATGTTTGATAATTAGATATAGTAAATAATCCATCTGGTGAAGAATTATTAGTATAGAATGTTGTAGCTGGTAATCTATATCTATTGTAATACTCATTCTTAAATTTTTGCTCTTTCTCACTTGTATCATATTCATACATTGGCTCATCAAGTCTTGAAATTGCTATATTAGGAACACTTTCATCTGGTGTTCCAGCTGTTCCTGATTTATATTCAAGTCTACCTACAGTTCCATCACCATTACCTGCAGAATCTGTTGTCGCTGTCTCACCAACAGTTGCTCCATTTGACATTCGTTCTTTTCCTCTAATAATTCCAAAGCCATTATCAAAATTCTTTCTTTCTGCAACTTCTGTTGTTGCTTTACTTCTTTCTTTTGCACCACTTCCGCCATTCATATCACTGTCATAAGCTCTTGCAGAAGTTTGTTCAGCACCATTTTTTTCTAGGAATAAAGTATCATTAAAGAATTGTCCATCATATTGATATTCAACAACATAGAATAGATTTTCCGCTTCACCAGGTGCTTGGAACCTATAATTTTCATGATTCCATTTTCCAGCTGCATTTGTATATAATGGGAAAGAAACTTTATTATTAGAAGAATCATACATTGTAGCATCGCCATATTTTGCTTTGGTAGTCCTATTATATAAGAATACTCTTACTTCAACATTTTGCACTCCTACTTCTGGTCCAGTATCATATTCTCCATCTACGACTCCTCCAACCTTTTGAGGATCTTCTTCTGCCCAGACAATTCCAGACAGTGTCGTAGTCAGATCTATATTCCACGTAAAGGTTTTATTCATATCAGCAGGTTTACTATTAGCATCACCATAGTATTCCTTATTGTATCCTCTCGAAGATGCATGTACATGAGCAAAATCTTGGCACTTTTGTTTACTTCCATTATATTCTTCTTTTGTTTTAACCTTAATATTTACATAGTGCCATCTATAATATCCGTGTTCACAATCATCAGCACCACCACTGCATGTTACATTGCCTTCATCATCCGTTTGTTCAGTTTCATGATGCCCACCACATTCACAATCCTTACCATCTGTACATTTTTTTACTGAAATCTCTGCATCCCATTGTTGAGTTAAAACGTTTCCTGTATATTTTGTATAAGAACCTGTAGCTTGTAAAACTCTAAAATAGAATTTCATTTTTGTTAATTCTGTAATTCCATCTTGGAATCTTATTTTTATAAAGAAGTTTTCACCACTATGTGGATATACATTGTAATCTGTTGGAATATGAGGAAAATCTTTTCTTTTATGTGTAAACTCATTTTCTTTAAATTCTTCAGCAAATTCGAATTTCCAATCATCTTCATATTTTAATAATGTCTCTGCTCCATTCTTTTTAACATATAATTCTGGAATTCCTGTTAGTCCACAGAATTGTCCACCTTTACCATTACTTACCATAGTATAATATTCCAAATATTCTATTTGGAATGGACCAACTATATAAAATGTACTATAATCATTATCCTTTACTGTATGGAATTGAACATGTAAATTTTCATAATTGTTTCCAGCAACATTTTTTGTATTATCTTTAACAGAATTCATATAATTACCGCCGTGATTTTGGTTAATGTCTTGCCACATTTTTCCAAAAATAGTTGCCTCTTGATATAAGCTATTTGCCTTACTTGCAGCTTGTGGTGTTACGTTATTTACATAATCTTCGCCCGTTGATGTAATTCCATCTAATTGGTTTTGAGCAGCGGCCTTTGCCTTTTCGTATTGTTTTCTTGCTGCAGGAGTCAATGTTGGATCTTGTAATAACTCATTTAATTTATTAATCAAATCTTGAAATGAATTAGCAATTAATGCATCATCATTTCCACCTGTAAAATAAGAAGTATTAACTGTATTATTACTTGCATCATGATTATATTGTAATGCCCAAAAAGCAACGTTAACATAAGATGCACTTGGTAATAATCCAGCATCATTAGTACATTCTGACAAAACGTATGCCATAGCATCATTTACAAAACTTTGAGTTCCACTCGAATTATATTCAGTCTTTCCATTAGTATAAACCGTTGCCTTAGCACTTTGGCCTGTATCTGAATCCTCTCCTGTTCCAGGATTCCAATTAGATGGGTGATTCGTTCTTTTTAATTCAAGTGTTATTTTTGGATCACGCTGTTCTCCATCTGTAGTTTTATCTTCCCAAACAGTCTCTGTTTTTTTCGCCATGTCCTCCCATGAATCATATGTATATTTCTTAGTAGTTCCATACGCATATTTTACCTTAACATCTACAGTAGGCGTCTTACCATCACGTGCATAAGTTTGAGCAGAGCCATGTTCCGCACATAAAACATTTGCTGCCAAAAATTCTTCAAGCCAGTATTCCTTTGGAGGATATCTAGTTTCTAGCCCTCCACCAGGGAAGCTCATCTCCATTCCCACTCCTCTAGGAGAATTATCATTTACTTTACTTATAGCTAAAACTGCATTTGTTAAAACCAATGTTACTAAAAATGCTATTAGAAGGGTTACTATAATTGAAACTATATTACTTAAAATCTTTTTCATTATACGTACCTCCTTCTGTCAATTATTCTCCATACCAGAGCACCAATCATGGCGGCTACTATAATACCACCTATGATTACTGGTATAAGTTTTAATGTCAAACCTGTAGAAATACCAATGATAAGATCAGCTGAAGACAAATCATCTTCACTTAATTTATTATTTGGAGTAGAATCAATATCCTTGATTCCTTTTCTATTTGTTGCTTCTGCTATTTCAAAAGTATTATGAGCTAGACCTGTGTTTTCCCCAGTCATACTCTTTAACAATACTAGTGTTACTTCTCTTTCTTCACCAGGATTTATATACTCATTTATTAAATTTCTTGTATATAAAACTCCTCCTGGTTCCATATACCAACCAGAATTAATCGTTTGATCAAATGTAAAGTCACTTGGCATATAATCAACTATTTTATTAACTTTTCCTGGAATTGATCCTTGGTTCTTAACAGTAATTGTATATTCAACAAATACTTTTGAACCATTAACTATTTCCGGATTAATATCTACTTTTGCAAGTTTTCCGTTTTCTACTACAATATTAGTATTTTCAGCTTTATTCTGAACTGTAATCTTAGAAACCTTAGCATCTAAGCTTAAATCAAATACATTTTCATCTGTAAGAGATAAGTCTACACTTGAAATACTCTTTCCTGCTAAGTCAATATTGTCTGTTAGGTTTTTCTTTTTAATATTTAAAACTTTTGCATTATCATTTGCATTTATTCTATATTTGCTTTGATCATAATCGAATTTAACATAGTATTTTCCATCATCTTTATGTTTAAATTCATATCTTCCACCCACATTAGTTATAGTTGTTTCTATCAATTCGTTAGTAACAGAATCAAATAAGTTAACAACTATTCCATCTAATACTTCCTCTTCTTCATCTTGTTTGTTGTTATTATTTCTATCTAAGAAAGCCATACCAACTATTGAGTGTCCTTCATCATCAGATACTCTCTCTATAGTTGTTTCATAGATTGCATCAGAAAGTGGAATTCCGTTTAATACTAAGCCCAATTTATTATTAATACTATTATCAGTAGCTTCTACAGTTACATTTATAATAACTTTTGCATTTTCATTTGCTTTTAATTCGAATAAAACCGCATCTGCTAATTTAGCATCATAATAGCTTTCACCATTTGAAGGTGTAATAACTTTAATATAATTTAGATTTTGATTGCCATAGCTCTTTAAATCTAATCCTATTGTGTATAAATCAACTTCACTTTGATTTATTATTTCATATTCATAGTTTAAAGATTCTCCCTCTTTAGAGAATCCTGTTTCATTATTTGTTATAGTTCTTACGTCTAAAACAGGTTCATAATAAACAATTGGTTGTTCACTACTTACTGGAGTTCTTCCTTCAATATCAATATTAGTTACAATTTTTTCAATATTTTCAGATTTGCCAGTTCTTAAATAATTAACTTTTAATTTATATTCGAATACTATGTATTTTCCTTGGCTGAAATTATCTATAGTAACATCAAAACTATGTTTATCTTCTGATATTGATGTTGAAACACCTTCACCACCTAATGTAAATATAACTTCTTCAACATCAAAAGCCCTAGAAACATCTTTATGTATTGTTACTCTTCCATAATCTTCTTCTGTAATATTAAATATTGTATATGCATTTGTAATATAACCACCTGAAATCGCTTTTGTATTTGAAATTGTTTCATTTGCTAAGAATTCTGTCTTGTCAATTGGATATGGCTCTGATTCAGCTGTTACTATTTCAGCAATGTTATTTCCAAAAACTCCAACTTGTAATTTATCTTCTTGTAAATCAGCAATAGCATTATTATCTACTTTAAATTTTACTGTAGCAGTTCTTTCTTCATGACTTCTTATTAAAGGAATCATAATTTGTAATGACTTCTCTTCAACACTTGCTGTAGCATCTGCTCCAGACACATCTATAAAGCTTAGATAATCAGGCATATTGATCTGAGCATATACATTTTTGGCATCTATATCAGATGTATTTTTTATTGATATATCAAAATTTGTATCAAAATCTCCTTGAACAGTATTTCCTTCTGCTAAATTTACATTTAACTCAACGGTTGCTTTTTGTTCTGTTCTATAACCAACTGCATCTGCTGATTCATTTGCTTGTTTACTATTTTGAACTGTATCACCGATTATTTCTTTATAGAATGATGCATATGTTCCATATAATGCATCTCCCGGTTGTAAATCTGCAGGTATCACATATTCATACTCAAATTCTAATGTTTTACGTGGTTCTAAAACATAATTTGGATCTATAATAATTAGGTAAGATTTTACTAATCCAGATTTTCCATGATCCATTGTCCAACCATTTGCTTCATCAAATAAATTATCAGTAGCCTCTGGATTTTCAGAATAATAAACATCATATAATAATGAAGGATCTACAGAGACAATATCTTCAGATAGTATTGTATCAACCGTTGTTCCAAGATCTTCACCTGTTCTTACATCTTTATTTCCTGCAAATGGAATTCTTCCAAGAATACTAAATTCTGTATATCTCTTAGATGTGTTATTTAAAACTGATATTGACATTGTTGCAAGTTTAGCTTCTGTACCATCTTGTAAAAGATCATCTTGCAAACCTTGTTTTATAGAAACAACTTTTGAAGAATCTTTTTCTTCTGTTGATGTTACATCTTCAGAAGCCTTTTCATTAATTTCTATTTCCGTTGTTTGTGCATTTATTAGACCTTCAGCAACATCATAACTAATTGGAAGAATAAATACTCCATTTTCTCCTCTTCCATTACTTAACATTCTCCAATCAGTACTACTGAAATATCCTGTTGCACCAAAGTTTGCATATAGCATTTCTATTTCCTCAGTAATACCAGTTGTATATTCATCTAATCGTATATCTACATCTAAAGAAACTACAGTACCATTTGTTTCAGCATTAAAATCATAAGATACTTGACTTCCTGCTAAAGAAACTTTTAATACCTTTCTTCCCATATCATCTTCTAAAACTTCTACACTTGAAATAGCTAATTCATTATTTCCATAGAATAAATTCATATTCGTAACATTAACTTCTGTTATTGATCTTGGGAATACTATTTCAAAAATTGGGTCTATATATAAATCAGATTTATCATCGCTATTATTTAAGTGTATTTGTAAATTAACACCTTCATTTACTGATATAGTTGACAATTTACTGTTTGAAATTGTAAGTTCAGCATCAGTAAATACAGGAGTAATTGAAATACTACTTGTAACAGTTCTTAAATCATCATAATTTCCGTCTTTATAAATTGTTTTTCCATGAGAAGTATTAACAAGTTCAGTAAATGTTGATACTTCTTCTCTAGAATAATTAACTGTATCAAACTTTTTATTACTAATTATTGATATTTTTCCATCATTAACAGGTACTGATGTTTTTAATATAACTTTATTTATATCTTCTGTGAAACTTACTGTTAATGTTCCATAAGCATCTGCATTAATTTTAGTTTCAACTCTTGCTAGTTGATTACCTCCCTGATCTAAAACATCAACATATCCTTCCTCACCAAGTACCTCCATCAATTCAGCTTTACTAAAACTAATTGATGAATAATTTGTATTAAAGTCATATCTTCTTCCATCTTCTGTTGTGAAAAATTCATCTTCATCATAAATTTCTACACTGTTTACTAAATCTGCTCTAGTAATATTCAAAATATCTTTTCTGTTGTAAGATATTTCATATCTGTTTAATATTGTGTCTGCCATTAAATAACCTTGGCTAATAGTTTCAGTTTTATTTTCTCTATGGTATGAAACCATTTGTTTTGTTACATTACTCAAATCGTATTCTATAGTTGCAACCTCTTCTTCTGTAACCCCAGTAAAGCCATCTACTGTTGCTGTAACTTTTCCTATAGCATTTGGTACATTTGAGCTTTGTCCATTATAAACAAAAGTTAATATATAAATATCTTCTCCAAAATTGTCTATTGTTACTGCCTTATCTGTTAAAATTGGCACATTTATTTTAATTTTATTATCTTCTACACTAAAATCATTTTCTGAAAATACAACATTTTCATCTTCAGTTCCTTGAGAGAATAATAATTTTTCAGCATCTATATAAACTTCTTCAAGATTCATATCAGAAATTTGAGGAATTTCTATTTCTAATTTTGCATTTTGGACAGGTAATTTTCTTTCTACATTTGCATCAGAAAGTTTCAAAATCGTTTGAACAACTCTTTTAGAAGATTCTTCTTGAGTATATTCAATGTTTTTGATTACTTCACTTTCAATATTCAAATCAATGTCTTCAGACCAACCCAGTTCAAGCCATATATCTTTTTGAATTTTTTGTTCATCACCATTATTATCGATATATGCCCCTGTAAAGGTTACCCTATTTGCTTTATTGAAATAGCCATACTCGTATTGAGCTTTTGTTCTAAACTCAATAGGTAAAACAATTTGATCTGGTGCACTTTGATCAATAACTTTTACTGGAACTTTATTTTCATCAACTTCAACATCTGCATCATCTTTAATTTTAAAATTCGCATTTTCTTCGATTTCAAAAGTTCCAGACTTTAGATACCCTTTACCATTTACTTGAGCATCTAAAATTAGCTTAGCCTCACTTTCATTAACATTTAAACTTGCAGAATCAGCTTTTTCACCATCTCCAACTTGGAATAATCCTGAAACTACAACTTCGTCTTCTTCTAAAGCATATGAAATTACTCTAAATGTTGGTAAGCAGTTCATAGCTAACATCATTAAGACGGTTAGACTTGCAATAAGTCTCGTAAATTCAAACTTTGTCCTTTGCATTATTTTTTCCTCTTTCCTCTAAAAATCTTGTATTTATAATCAATACATACGCTTTTTATTAAATATTTAATATATAGTCAATTTAAAAACTTATAAGAAAAGTTATAAAAAATAAAAAAAAAATTACGGAAAGCACTGCTTTCCGCAATTTTCTTAAATGCATATTATTTATATTACTTTTAGTTTTCAAAAAGCAAAAAACTAAGAGATTTCAATATTTTCACCGTCTAGAAATAGTACTGGAAGTTTAAAATCATTTTCAGGAATTTCTTTTACAACATTAGAAATTCTAACTTGAGTTGAATCTATACTATTGCAAGCAATTATAGCTTTTTTATTACCATTAGCGCCGGCATGAGCTAATCCTCTTATTTTCCCTGTGACAATGATGTTTTCACCAGCTATAACCTCAGCACCATAATTTAAATCTCCAAGTATTGCTATACTACCCGAAAATTCTTCTCTTTGACCAGATCTTAAATTACCTTTTATGAACTTTGTCTCTGATGTTTCCACAGAGCTCTCAAAAGTCCTTTTTATTGCATGAAGGCCTAATACTTCACCAGCATCCCCAAAAGTAATTTTCGTGTCAATTTCAGGCTTTAGAAAAGCTTTTACTGCTGCTTGTTCATTATCTTTTAATGCTTTTCCGACTATATGAATAGGTTTGGGATCTTTCTCAAAATATTTCTTAATTCTTGGTAATTTTATATTAAAATCTTCTATAACATCCTCAAACTCTGCTGCTGCATTAACTGTAATTGTTATTTCTTCTTTTGTACTTGAAATTCTTAAACAACTCTTCAATTTAACTTAAACTTCCTTTCTTTATCTTATTCCTTCTGTTTCAGCTTTAGCACTTACATCCTCATTTATAACTGGTACATTCATACCAAAGTATTCTTGTATAATTTCCTTAACTACTTCTGCAACATAATAACCATGTCCACCATTTTCAACTACTGCTGCAATAGCAATTTCAGGATCATCAAATGGTGCAAAACCAACGAACCATGCATTAACTATTTCTTTTCCACTTGCATCAAATCTTTCAGTTTGTGCAGAACCTGTTTTACCTCCAACACTTATACTAAATCCATTAAACACAGAACTTGCTGTACCATTATCATCTGTAACACCTCTCATACCATTTAATACAGTGTTTATATAAGTATCATCAAATTGAATTGACACATCATCATCTGGAACAATTCCATCTTTTGCTGCTAAATAATCATTTAGTTCTTGTGTAGAAACTTGTTTTCCATCAGCAGTTACAACATTTTTAACTATTGTTGGATTAACCACTCTACCTCTATTTGCAATCATAGCAATATATTTAGCTACTTGAACTGGTGTAAAATCATTATAACTTTGTCCAATTGACGCAGATAAAAGTGTACTTACTGGAGTCGTGTCTCCCTTGCTAGCAGCTGTCTGTGGAGATGCTAATGATCCAGAACTTTCAAATGGTAGTTCAACACCCGTTTGTCTTCCAAGTCCAAAATAATTAGCATATGATGCCAATCTATCTAAACCTAATCTATTTCCTGTTTCAAAGAAATAATAGTTACATGATTGTTCCAAAGCTCTTGTTACATTAAGTCTTCCATGCCCTCTACCATATGAATCATAATACCAACAATGTGGATGAATCTTTTCACCATATGGATAAACACCTGTATCATTAATAGTTTCAGTAGTTGTAATTACACCTTCTTGTAGTCCAGCCATAGCTGTAACCATCTTAAATATAGAACCTGGAGCATAAGTAGCTTGAATAGCTCTATTATAAAGTGCAGAATTCTGATTATATTCATCTAATTTTGCTTGTGAAATACCATTTAAAAATTCAGCAGGTTCATAATCAGGCAAACTAACCATTGCTAAAATTTCTCCAGTTTTTACGTTTATGACAACACATGAACCACCTTGTGCATTATATACTTTTCCAAAACCTCCTGCTCTAATCTTATTTATATTTCTATAAAGAGATCCAGCAGTGATATTTTGTAGATTCGCATCAAGTGTTAAAACAACATTTGCACCACCTTTAGCTTCTTTGGTTATATATTCACCAGTTGCTGTTCCATCAACAGTCATATCAATTTGTTTAGTACCATCTTCACCTCTTAGGTAATCTTCAAATAAATACTCAATTCCTGTTTTTCCAACATAGTCATCCCTTTGATAAACTCCCGGATTATTATTATATTCAGCCTCATCAATTCTTCCAATATAACCTATAACATGAGATGCTAAAGTACCTTGTGTATAAACTCTGTTTGATTTAACCTCCACTGATATTCCAGGAAGATCTTGCCCTCTTTCATTAATCTCTAATGCACTATTTCTAGACACATTAGCAGCTAATTCTAATCCTGTTGTAGATGAATAGCCTTCAAGCTCTATAGTATATCTTAGTCCTAAAGCTCTCCTAGCTTTAAAAACATCATTTTCTTTTATTTTATACTTTTCTTTCATAACATAGAAAGCTTCTTCTGGTGTGGCTTCAGGAGCAATATTATACTTTTTCTTCCAACTGTTTAAATCATCATCTGTTGCAAAATTGTATTGGAATGGTTCAATAGATATTGGGAAATCATCAATATACTTATCGCCATTTTTTTCTAGTATCTCTGCTAAAACTACCATTGCACTATTTAGCTCTTCATCAGTAGCTTTAGTTTTAAATATTTGAACATTAAATCCCATCTCTGTTTCCGCTAAAATTGCACCTGTTCTATCCATTATTTTACCACGCGCAGCTTCAACCACTGCTTCCTTTGAAAGTTTTGTATTAGAAGTCTCGCGATATTCTCTTCCATGCACTATTTGTAAATTAAATAGTTGTACAAGAAGAATAATTCCAGCTATGTAAATAAGTGCAGTTATTAAATTAAATCTAAAATTAGTCTTTTCTGTTTCTGTTTTACGTGCCAAGACTCCCAACTCACCTCCAAATTAGAAATATCTAGTTAATATATTTTTATGTTTAAATGTTTGTTCTATCTTATATCCTGCTTTCATAATTAATCCATAGAAAATCAAACTCAAAATTACGTTATATATAACTTCAATTGCTAATATCTTTAAAAAAGCAACACTTTCAATTGTTGTATCCATAATAAAAGCATTTAAAAAATAACTTGCCCCTTCAAATACAACTGTCATACCAACAATCATAACAATAATTGAAATTTTATTTTCTTTAGAAAAATTTTTATCAAAATAACTAGCAATAATTGCAATGGTACAAAACATAAGAGCAGTAATACCTATTGTCTTAGCACCTGCAAAATCTAATGTAATACCTGCAATTAAACCTAAAATGATTGAAAAAATATTGTCTGTAAATAGTCCTAAAAATAATATATATATAATAAACAAATTAGGTGCTATGCCAGCAATAGTAAACCAGCTAAAAAAGTTGGTTTGTAAGAAATATAAAATTAAAAAAACGACATAAGCCAAAATACCTAATAAGAATTTTTTCACTTTTTATTCCACCTAAAAATAATAAATTTTCCCTAGTTTTCCACAAATTTTGCAGTTTTTGTGAATTACTTTACAACTAAAACTGTATAAAGTTTTGTAAAGTCCACTGCTGTTTCTACGATTGCATATCTATCTGTAATATTGCCTGTATTAACAACTTGTTTAATTGTACCAATAGTTATTCCTTTTGGATATATTCCACCTATTCCTGATGTAACAACACTATCTCCAACAAGTAATTCCGAAGATGTATCTATATAAGAAGCTTTTAAGTTCTTATCATTTTCTATACTACCTTTGCAAATAATACTTTCGTCAGAAGTAGAAATCTTAGCACTAACTGAGCTTGCACTATCAACAATTACTTGAACTTTAGCAGAATTCTCAGTAACTGATATAACATGTCCTACTAACCCTTTGTCAGCAATAACTGTCATGTCTTTTTCAATTCCTTCATTTTTACCAACATTTATAACAATATTGCTACTATAATTACTTACATCTTTATCAATAACATAAGCAGGAACTGTTTCATATTCTGAATACTTTTCACTTAAAGATGAATATTCTTGAAGTCTAGCATTTTCAGCTTTAATTACTTCTAATTCTCTTACTTGCGATTCAAGCTCTGCATTTTGTTTTTTTAGTTCAACATTTTCATTTTTTACTTGATCTAAATCAACAAAATATTGTTTATCTCCAGTAATTTTATGTTTTAAATTTGTAAAAGCATTTTGTGCAGGTCTTATAATTGAAACTGAAACACCTTCAGCAAACGAAAGATTATCTCTATTAACATTTGAAAGAACTACAAGTGCTATCAAAAGTAATATTAGTAATATAGTTCCAATTGTACCAGCATGTTTGTTTTTACGCATTTTTATTATCTCCTTTTTATAATTTCATTTTAAGTGGTTTTAGTTTTTCATCATCGCTCAATATTGTTAAAATTCCTTTTGCAACCACATCTGATGGGTTTTCTGCGACATATACATTTATTTTTAATTCATCTGCCAAGAATTCATCTAAAAGTCTTATCTTGGCACTTCCACCCGTAAGTAAAATTCCATCTCTTTTTATATTAATAGATAATTCAGGCGGAACTCTTTGCATAGATAGTTTTATTGTATCCAAAATTTCATTTAGATAGCCTTTTATCGCATCATATGTCTCAATAGCATTT
>JAEEGL015281667.1_pt1 | contig 67145 bp, 57 predicted proteins | sample 9134231 | NCBI WGS metagenome assembly JAEEGL01 (sample SAMN16246548, study PRJNA631951) | gut metagenome | biome: gut microbiome; feature: rumen; material: fiber-attached | host: Bos | place: Iran: Karaj | collected 2018-10 | reverse complement strand
TAGGAAGAAGGCCAACAACAAGAACGAGATGTCGGACATTGAACTGGTGTTTAAGCCAGGTGTTTTTCTTCCCATAGTTGATTATTTTTTCTTGAATGATTTAGCAACTTCAACATAGACGATGGCGCAAGCAGCACCGATAACCAGAAGGTAAACGGCGTAGCAGGCGGCACCAATCCATTTGGATGTGGCTTGGGTCACACCATTACGTTCGAGCATAGCGTCGGAGACGTCAGTTCCCTTTGAAAGGAGGAACAGAACGATGATGACCGCCGCAATGGTCGCACATCCTATCAGGAACTTGACCAATTTGCCGTTGGTGACGATGCGCTTGAATAGGAAGTAGATCATGGCAATGACGGATACGGCGATGAGAGCAACAAGCACCCAGAAGACGATGTCGAACATGCCGGTGAACTTGATGTTGTCGATGGCAAAGAAGAAGGCGAAAACTGCGCACAGCACGCCCAGCAACAGCATCACTAGGGTAAGTAGTTTATCGGTTTTCTCTTTCATAACAGTTTAAGGATTTAATGTTAATAAATAGTCTTACAGAATTCCTTATAACTATTATTTCTTGTTCTTGACAAGGATGTCCATGAAGGAGATAGAACCATCTTCCATCTGGGCGACGAGACTCTCGATTTTGGTGAGGATGTAGTTGTAGAAAATCTGAAGGATAATAGCGGCAATAAGACCGAAGATGGTGGTCAACAGAGCAACCTTCATACCGCCAGCCACAACAGTGGGGCTGATATCACCGGCGACTTCGATATCATCGAAAGCCTGAACCATACCGACAACGGTACCGAGGAATCCGAATGAAGGAGCCAGAGCGATAAACAGGGCAATCCAGGTCATGTTGTTCTCAAGGCGGGCCATCTGAACACCACCATAAGAGGTGACAGCTTTCTCGACATTGTCAAGGCCTTCGTCGATACGGTCAAGACCCTGGTAGAAGATGGAAGCCACGGGGCCACGGGTGTCGCGGCAGAGCTCTTTGGCACCATTGTAGTCGCCCTTCTGGACGTGCTCTTCAATGCCTTCGAGGAGTTTCTGCACGTTGGTGGTAGCCATGTTGAGGTAGAGGATACGCTCGATGACGAGAGCCATACCGAGGATGAGGCAGAGGAGCACAGGGGTCATCCAGCCAGCACCACCCTGAATGTATTTCTCTTTCAGGACCTGGTGGAAGGATTTGGACTCTTCGGCAGGAGCGGTGACCTGCTCGGGCTCTTCGGCGACGGGAGCTTCAGCTACAGTGCTGTCAGCGGTCTGCTCGTCGACTTGTTCGGTTGCGGGCTGTGCGGCCTCGGCGGGCTGCTGTGCCATGACACCATTGAAATTGGCGAATGTCAATAAACCAACGATTGACATCAAAGCAATTACTTTTTTCATGATTTAGTTTAATGTATTAATTATTAATTAGTTAATTTGAATACTTGATAGATGAATGTTTCTGCAAATATACACTTATTTTCTGATTTATTGAAAAATTCTCGTTTTTTTTTATTTTTTGCGTCCAAGGAGGGTCTCCATCAGCTGCTGTAAGGGGGCTTTTTGAATCTCTTCGACCTGTACGGCATCGAGCTGTTCCTTCGCAAGAGCAAACTGCTGACGGATAGCCTCTTCGACATGGGGCTGGATACCTAGTTCCTTGTAAATCTGTAGTACGCGCACCACGCGGGCGTCCTCGTCGCCGTTGACATCGGCAAAGAGTGCTTGCAACTCTTTCTGCTGTGTGGAGTTGGCGAGGTGTAAGGCGCAGTGTAAGAGGTAGGTTTTCTTCCGGTCTCGGATGTCCTGTCCGGTTTGTTTGCCAAAGGTGGCGGTGTCGCCATAGGCGTCGAGCAGGTCGTCCTGCAGTTGGAAGGCGAGTCCTAGGTGGATACCAAACTGGTAGAGGTGTTCTGTGTCTTCTTCGGGTGCATGGGCGTAGAGCGCCCCGATTTTGAGGGCGGCGGCCAGCAGGACGGCGGTCTTAAGGCGGATCATCTGCATGTACTCATCGAGCGTAGTGTCGTTGCGCTGCTCAAAGTCCATGTCGTATTGCTGACCTTCACAGACCTCGATTGCAGTTTGGTTGAAGCATTTGAGTATGTCGTGCAGACGTTCGTGTGGCTGCTTGAGGAAATATTGCCATGCTAGGGCAAACATGGTGTCGCCCGAGAGGATGGCGGTGTTGTCACCCCATTTGCGATAGACCGTAGGTTGCCCGCGGCGCAAAGGCGAACGGTCCATGAGGTCGTCGTGTAGCAGGGTGAAGTTGTGGAACATCTCGATGCCTATGGCGGCATGGCGCACAGCCTCGTCGGTGCCACCAAACATGCGGTTGGCGGCTAGGAGCATTAGGGGGCGGATGCGTTTCCCGCCGAGCCGCAGGGTATAGTCTATCGGCTCGTAGAGCGGCTTTGGCTCGTGGAGAAACTGCTCGGTTGTGAAGATTTGGTTGACGGTGTTGAGGAGTGTTTGCATGGCAATAATGAATTTGGTGAATAGTGAATAGTGATTGGTGATTAGTGAATAGTGATTAGTGATTGGTGAATAGTGAATAGTGATTTGACAAATGAATTCGTTAATTAGTGACCAGTGACTAGTTATCAGTGATACGATAGCGCTCGTTTCACTAGTCACAGTTCACTGGTCACAAAAAAACATCCACACATAATTATTAATTTCATTACAATTTTTAGTTTTCACTAGAAGGGATAGTTGATTCCAAAATGGGTACTTATCTTGTCCCAACCCCAATGCGAGGGGAGCCAACGGTTTCCTGGCAGATAGCCAGGGTCGTAAAGGGGTAGGGCAATGTCGATGCGGAGGGTGACGATGGAGATATTGGCGCGGATGCCGATGCCCGCATCTAGGGCTATGCCTTGGGCGATGTCGGAGAGGGAGAATGTGTTTATACTGCCAATGCCCCATTCGTAGTTCATCCATACGTTGCCAATGTCGGCAAACAAAGCGCCTTCGAAGATGCCCAGCAGGGGGAATCTCTGCTCAATATTGGCAATAAGCTGTATGTCGCCATTGCCCATGGCGAACTCTGATTCGCTTGTGAGGTACTGGCCGTAGCCCAAATGGCGCAATGCCCAGCCTCGCATGGTGGTGGGGCCGCCGCCGACAAACATCTTTTCGTAGGGGATGGAGTAGCTGTGCCCATAGGGGATGCCAAAGCCTATCAGGGTGCGTAGCACCAGGGTGTTCTTTTTGCCCCAATATATATAGCGTTTGAATTCGCTGTCGAAGCGGAAGTATTGGTAGTATTGCACATCGTTGTCGCTGATGATGTGCGAGGGGCCGTATATGAGGCGGTCGACTGCCGTAAGGAGGTTGCCGGCGGTCTCAATCGAGAAACGGAGATAGTTGAAGTTGTTGCGGGTTCCGATGAGCTGGTTGGAATAGGTGTATTCGTAGTGTGTGTTGAGCAGCACGTAGTCGATGGACTGATAGATAAACTGTATGTCGGAGGTGAGACTGGTGAGGTAGTCGTAGTATTCTCTGCCGGAGATTAGGTGCGAGTAGGATAGGTTGAATGGCAACAGCTTGTGTTTCACGTTCCGATTGTGGTCCCAAGTGTAACCGAACGACCCTCCGTAACGGAGTCTCTCTAAGGTGATATCTAAGTCGCTGCCTTGGTAGTTAGGTAGCGTCAGGTTGCGATAAAGGTAGTTGGCGTTGAGTTCCACCAGTGTGTGGGGCTTGCTGTTCTGCCAGATGATGTTCTGACCGAAAGGCATGAGGAAGTCGGGCAGGTCAAGGGAGGTGTTGAGCCCAAGTTCAAAGGTGGAGAAGGTGTTGTGGAAGTCGCGCTGGGCGGAGACGAACGCATTTTTAGGTAGGTCGAAAAGCAGGTTGCCTTCAATGTTGAGCATCTCAGCGCCACCGAAAAGATTGTTATTCTGATAGCCTAGAGTGGTGCCTAGTCCCAGGTTGCCGCTGGTGAAGAAGTTGCTCTCCTTGTTTGAGAAGTTGGAGGCGTTGGTCAATTCGAACGACAGGCTGAGCCGTTGTCGGGTGCTGTTGAGCAGGCGTATACGGGCATCTAGCAGGCGGTTGCTATCGGTGCTGTTGGGCGATTCCTCGAAATTGATATCCACATATTTGAAGTTGTGAAGCCCAAGCAGGTGGTTGGATGTGGTGGCCACATGGCGAGGTCGGTAGGTCATGCCGTTGAACAAGAACATCGAACGGCTAATAATCTTGGGCGATGGGGATATCTTGTCGCCATAGATAAAGTAGTAGTTATTGGTTCCACGACGGGTGGTATAGGGGTAGATGAGCGTGTCGAAATGTTGGCGAGTGGGGTCTTGGGTCGTGGAAACGTTGGGATATATATAAATGTTGTCAATATGGTATTTTTGGAGAGGGTGAGATTTGGTCGAATCGTTAACCTGACTTTGTGGCACGCGCACCACGACGGTAATGCTCAGCGCCCGGCTGTCGTAGGTGGTGTCTACGAGGAAGCGAACCACCTCGTTGCTGGCATAGTAGTAGCCTTCGTTTTTCAGATTGGTGGCAATGCGGGCCTGCTCTTTGGTCATCTTTTGTTGGTCGTAGTAGTCGCCTACCTTCAGGAATGATTCTCCTTTCCAGCTTTGCAACAGTTCGTTGATGTCCTGCTGCCTGCAGCGGAATTCAAGGTCGTCGATGATGCGCCTTTGGGTGGCAAGGACATGGTAGGTGGCCACAACCGACGACTTGTCGCGGTGGGTAGTGTCGGTGGTCACTGTCGAGTTGAAGCACCCTTTGGTCTTAAGCAGGGTGGTCAGCTGTGCGGCAGTGCGGATGGCCAGTCCTCGATCGTACACTACAGGCGGCTCGCCGTTGGAGCGCAGCAGGTTGTTCCACCAATTGTCCTTCTCGGGGTTAGAGAGGCAGTAGAGCCTCAATAGAAAGGGTGTCCACAATAATTTCTTATTGGGGGTCTGGAGTATGTACTGGCGGGCATCAGCCAGTGCCTCCGATACCTCGGGCGTCACCGCGCTGCTGTCGGCCATGGACACCTCGATACGGTTCTCATACAGCCTCATCTGTCCGGGTTGGAGGTATTTGTCCACGCTGCAGCCTGTCATGCTCAGCATGGCGCAAACGAGTGTCAGTATATGTAGTCCTCTTTTCAAGAATTGAAAATTGAAAATTGAAAACTTATCAAATTAAAAATTAAAAATTAAGAATTAAAATTTGGCTAATCACTATTCACTAATCACTAAATCTCGTGTCACTGGTCACTGGTCACAGGTCACTATATATCTAATCACCAATCCTCTTCAGTATTTGGGTGAGTCCTTTTCTGTAACGGCAAGTATCTGTTCTGTAGCTCCCAAGTGGTTGTTCATATAGGTGATGCAACGCTCGGAGGCTTTTGAATAGGCTTCAGTGTTGTCGAATAGGTTGTCAAGATATGTCTCTAGTTGGGGATAGGTGTCGAAGCTGCTTCCTCCTTGTTGGGCGATTATGTCAACGGCTTCTTTGAATTTATGGTAGTTGGGGCCGAAGACGACTGGTTTGCCGAAGGTGACAGCCTCCAGAATGTTGTGAATGCCAACTCCGAAACCGCCACCGATATAGGCCACGTCGGCATAACGATAGAGCGACGACAGCATGCCCATATTGTCGATTATCAGCACCCTTGCCTGGGTGTCGGCTTCGTTCATGCGAGTATAGCGCACACATGGAATCCCTTTGAGCAGATCCTTCTCAATCCAGTCGAGGTGATGGTCGCTTATCACATGAGGGGCGATGATGAGGCTTAGACGTTCTCCGCGATGCTGCAGATAGTGCAGCAGGTGGGTCTCGTCAGGTTCCCAACTGCTACCTGCCAGCAGCACGGCATTGTCAGGGTGCCAGGAGAGGAATTGTTCCACCTTATCGTTTTGTTGCGCCTCTAGGGCTATGGTGTGCACTCGGTCAAAACGGGTGTCGCCTGCAATGGATACATGCTCGACGCCGTGCGATTGCAGCAGTTCCAAGGATTCTTCGTTTTGCACAAAGATGTGGGTGAAGCAGTTTCCCAGTTGTTGCAGAAACCATTTGCCGTACCATTTGAAGAAGTACTGATTCGGTCGGAAGATGGAGGAGAAGATGTAAGTGGGCACATTCCTACTGCGCAATTGCTCCAAATAGTTGAACCAGAAATCGTATTTGGCAAAGAATGCCACCGATGGGCGCAGCAGGTTCACAAAACGTATGGCGTTACTGCGGGTGTCCATAGGCAGATAGCAAACGAAGTCGGCATTGGGGTAGTTCTTCCTCACCTCGAAACCCGAGGGGGAAAAGAAGGTGACGCAAATCCTATATTCGGGATGCCGTTTGCGAAACTCCTCCAGTACGGGTCGAGCTTGTTCGAACTCGCCTAGCGATGAGGCATGGAACCATGCCGTCTTGCCCTTACCTACAGGAGCAACCGCCAGCCGCCCGAATGTACGCTTCCATCCCGTCAGCATCTGTCGAGCCTTGGGGTTGAACAGCGATGCGAGCCGTACGCCTATAGCATAACACTTGATACCAAAAGAATATATGTAGCGCATGTGTTGGATTGATACGATGATGTGTGTTTATCAGTTGATGTGTATGGCAACCGCCATATTTTAATAGTAATAATACTCGTGCGATGCTTTACCCTTCAAGGGGAACATCCAACAGAGCTTTATAGAATATATGAGGTCGAAATATCGGTTGTTGTCTTTGCCATGAATGCCTAGGTAGTCGTCGATTACATAGTCGCGTGTCGACCAGCTCCAGCTTTGCGATATATCGAACGAAACATACAGGTTCAGCAGGTTAGAATTGTTGCTCATAAACCAATATCCCAACGACTCGGTCAAGATGAACCCATGGCGTTGGTGGTCGTAGAGTAGGCCGTAGTCGCCATCCACCTGTGGGGCGCGATCGTAGTTGGGCATGAAGATGGTCTGCTGGCGTAGGTAGCCTGCGCTCATGCGTGCCAGAATTCCTGAGTTGGGGTTCTTCTTAGGGGCAAGCCGTATCACCTTGCCTAGTCCGCCCTGAAAGCTGAATCCGCGGTTGTAGCAGGTCACGCTTGCATCGGTGCCACCGGTGCCGATGACGATGCTGTCGTGCGTATACACACTGCCCATGCGCTCCTTGCGGTAGAGCAGGTTGTTGTTTCCAAACCACAAGTCCCCGTCCAGCGTCACCAGCCATCCGTTCTTATACTTATATATAGCGTTCAACCCATAGTTCATGTAGGGTGGGGCATACAGGCTCGCCATCGTCGCACGGTCGCTAGTGCTACCATCGGGAGCGGTGCCAAACGAGAAACGCGTCGAGGGTATCTTCATACCCACGTTAAAGCCTACGATATGGCATTCCAATGTGTCGGTCTTGTGGTCGCCTTGGGCGGTAGCAGACGGGTTTGCCCCTACAGTCAGCAGTAGGGCAACTAGCACACGGCAAAATATTTTTTCTCTGATATTCATCAATATGATATTATTTTTGTATTTTTGCACACTCAAAAGTCAGCCTATTTTCAGACTGCAAAAATACGCAAATTATTTGATAACAACGGAATTTTAATACTTAATTTTTGAATTCACTATGGCAAAAGATTTTGTAAAACGCTCTGAGAACTATTCTGAGTGGTACAATGAGCTGGTTGTTCGTGCTGATTTGGCCGAGAACTCCGCCGTCAGGGGTTGTATGGTCATCAAGCCTTATGGCTATGCCATTTGGGAGAAGATGCAGCGTGCCCTCGATGACATGTTCAAGGCCACAGGCCATCAGAACGCCTACTTCCCCCTATTCATACCCAAGTCTTTCCTCAGTCGCGAGGCTGAGCATGTCGAAGGCTTCGCCAAAGAGTGTGCTGTGGTCACCCACCACCGCCTGATGAACAACCCCGACGGTTCGGGTGTCGTGGTCGATCCATCCGCCCGCCTCGAAGAGGAACTCATCGTTCGCCCCACTTCCGAAACTATCATTTGGAGTACCTATAAGAATTGGATCAAGTCCTATCGCGACCTTCCTATCCTCTGCAACCAGTGGGCTAATGTCGTCCGCTGGGAGATGCGTACCCGTATGTTCTTACGCACTGCTGAATTCCTTTGGCAGGAGGGACATACCGCCCATGCCACCCGCGAAGAGGCTGAAGAGGAGGCTCGTCGTATGCTCGACGTATATGCCGACTTTGCCGAGAATTGGATGGCAGTACCCGTGGTTAAAGGTGTGAAATCACCCAACGAGCGTTTTGCAGGTGCCCTCGACACCTATTGTATCGAAGCCATGATGCAGGACGGCAAGGCGCTGCAGGCCGGCACCTCTCACTTCCTCGGACAGAACTTTGCCAAGGCATTTGAGGTGCAATTCCTCAATAAGGAAAATAAGCTCGACTACGTCTGGGCTACCTCTTGGGGCGTGTCTACCCGTCTTATGGGCGCTCTCATTATGACCCACAGCGACGACAACGGCCTCGTGCTTCCTCCCAAGCTGGCCCCCATTCAGGTGGCTATCGTCCCCATCTGCAAGACCAATGAGCAGATGGCCGAACTCGATGCCCATATTGCTCCTCTTATCGACTCGCTCAAGGCGAAAGGCCTTTCTGTGAAGTATGATAACCGCACCGAATACAAGCCCGGTTGGAAATTCACCGAATACGAGTTTAAGGGCGTGCCTGTGCGTCTCGCCATCGGCCCTCGCGACCTCGAGAACGGCACCTGCGAGGTGTGCCGTCGCGACACATTGGAAAAAATCACCATGCCCATTGATGGCATTGCCGACCACGTTCTCCAGCTTATGAACGAAATTCAGTACAACCTGCTCGAGCGTAGTCGCCAATATCGTGAGGCAAACACTCGCCCCGTCGACACTTGGGAGCAGTTTCAAGAAGAAATTGAGAAAGGTGGATTCCTCCTCTGCCATTGGGATGGTACCCCTGAAACCGAAGAGAAGATCAAGGAACTCACCAAAGCCACTATCCGCTGCATCCCCTACGACAGCCCCGAAGAGGAAGGCAAGTGCGTCTTCAGCGGCAAACCCAGCCACCGCCGCGTAATCTTCGCCAGAGCATACTAACCAGCGAACCGCTGGAGGTAATTATCATAAACGCCCGCATCTATTCTTGCGGGCGTTTATCGTATGCGAATTATGGTGTTTATGTATTTGGGATAAAGGCAACTTCTAAAAATTCTCTTTTGAGAGCGCGTCCCTCCGGGACGCTGTTTCTATGTTGCTTATTATCCCCACACTACGTGCGGGGTTATTGAGAGTGTGCATCTTCGAGGCAATTAATAGAAGTCTCCTAAAGTAATTATGTTTTTTCTGAAAAGCAAAAGGGGGTGGAACGAATCGTCATTCCAACCCCTTTCTGTATGGTTTATGATAGGGCTACCAAGTGCCGTGGTGGATGCGTTCGGGTTTCCACTTGTCTTTGGGTTGGTCGTCACCAGTGGGAACACCAATAGGCACAGCGCAGTAGGGCACTACATTGGCGGGGAGTGCCAGAGCCTCGCGTACGGGGTTCATGCGCTCAGGGTAGGGGTAGAGGGCTGTCCATACGGCACCCAGACCCATGGCCTCGACTGCAAGCAGGAGGTTCTCGGTGCTGGCACCTAGGTCGTCACGCCACAGTCCGTTGGGACGGGTGACGGCTTCGCCTTGTGGGTTCTCTCTAGGCGGTGCGGTGACCGTGGTGTCGGCACAAAAGACAACGATGGCCGAGGATGCCTTGAATATGGGCATATTGAAGTTGGCCTCGCTGAAGATTTGTGTGTAGCAACTGGTGTCGCGCAGCACTACGAAATGCCAGGGTTGAATGTTGCGACCCGAGGGGGCTGCCATAGCAGCTTGCAGCAGGAGGTTGATAGTGCTGTCGCTGACTGCTTCGCCTGTGAAAGAACGCACACTTTTACGGTTCATAATGGTTGACAGGGTGGCGTCGGCATTGGTAATTGTGGAGGTCTGCTCTTCTTTTGAGCAATTGCAGCCAGCCATCATTAGTGCGGCGGCTACCAGAATCAGTGTCTTCTTCATATTACTTTTTTTTTGAATAGGTGATTATGCTTGTTGGAGTCTCCGCTTAAGAGCAGCGGTGAAGTTGGCAATGTCTTCTTCGGTGGTGTCGAACGAGCACATCCAACGTACCACATCGTTGCTTTCGTCCCAATCGTAGAAGAAATAGTCGTCCAACAATCCCTGCCACACCTTGCGTGGTAGCTTGGCGAAGACGCTGTTGACCTGCACGGGGTACATGACCTCCATCCCAGGCAGGTCTTTGACCGACTGGTAGAGCAATTGCGCCATGCGGTTGCTATGGGTGGCATTACGCCGCCAGAGGTTCGTGGAAAGGTAGGCCTCAAATTGGGCGGCAATGAAACGCATCTTGCTGCAGAGTTGCGACATCTGTTTGCGACGGTATTTCATGTCTATATCCAATGCCGGGTTGAGGATTACGCAACTTTCGCCCATAAGAAGGCCGTTTTTAGTACCTCCGAACGAGAGGCAGTCTACTCCGCAGTCGGTGGTCATCTCCTTGAATGAGCAACCGAGGGCAACAGCGGCATTGGCTAGCCGAGCACCGTCGACATGGAGATACATGTTGTAGGAATGAGCCAGGTCGGCTAGTGCACGAATTTCGTCGAGGGTGTAGAGTGTGCCCAGTTCGGTGGATTGAGCGATGCTGATAGCATGAGGTTGGGAGTGGTGCTCGAAGCCGAAGCCGTGCAGTTGGGTCTTGACCAGTTCGGGGGTTAGCTTACCGTCGGGGGTGGCGACGGTGAGCAACTTGCATCCCACTATGCGTTGGGGAGCTCCGCATTCGTCGACATGGATATGGGCGGTGTCGGAACAGACCACAGCATGGTGTGAGCGGCACATGGCATCGATGCACAGCACGTTGGCACCCGTTCCGTTGAAGACAAAGTAAACCTTGGCTTGGGGACCAAAGGTCTGACGGAATAGCTCTTCGGTGCGTTGGCAGTATTCATCGTCGCCATAGGCAAGGGCGTGGTCGATATTGGCGGACGCTATGGCTTGCAGTATCTCGGGACTGATACCCGAATGATTATCACTTCCAAAACCTCGTTTCATCTTATACTATATTCTATATTACAATGTCCAATTTGGCACCTACTTGTCCATGGTGAAGAGGAACTCTTCGTTGCTACGAGTGTTGGCCATGTTTTTCTGGAGGAATTCCATGGCTTCGACCGAAGTCATGTCGGTCAGAATGTTTCGGAGGGCAAGGGTGCGGGTAAGAACGTTTTTGGGGACTAGTAGGTCGTCGCGACGGGTGCTGGAGACGGCAAGGTCGATAGCAGGATAGATGCGCTTGTTGGAGAGTTTGCGGTCGAGCTGCAGCTCCATGTTGCCAGTTCCCTTGAATTCCTCAAAGATGACGTCGTCCATCTTACTGCCAGTTTCGGTGAGGGCTGTGGCGATGATGGTCAGTGAGCCACCGTTCTCAATATTTCGAGCCGCACCGAAGAAACGTTTGGGCTTCTGCAGGGCGTTGGCTTCAACACCACCCGAAAGCACCTTGCCGCTGGCAGGCTGCACGGTGTTGTAGGCACGGGCCAGACGGGTGATAGAGTCGAGCACAATGACCACGTCGTGGCCACACTCGGTGAGGCGTTTTGCCTTCTCGAGCACGATGTTGGCGATGCGCACATGGCGGTCGGCAGGTTCGTCGAAGGTGGAGGCTATCACCTCAGCCTTGACGCTGCGCTGCATGTCGGTGACCTCCTCAGGACGCTCATCGATGAGCAGCACCATTAGGTAGACCTCAGGGTGGTTATAGGCAATGGCGTTGGCCACTTCCTTGAGGAGGGTGGTTTTACCAGTCTTAGGCTGGGCGACAATGAGGCCGCGCTGTCCTTTTCCGATGGGAGTGAACATATCGATGATGCGGGTGGACTTGGATTCGGAGGGATGACCCGTCAGTTTGAATTTCTCTTCGGGGAAAAGGGGTGTGAGCGACTCGAAAGGAACGCGGTCGCGTATGCGCTCAGGGGTAAGGCCGTTGATCTCCAACACACGCACCAAGAAGAAGTATTTGTCGTTCTCCTTAGGCGGACGGACGGTACCGCGGACGGTGTCGCCGGTTTTCAGGCCGAGGACGTGCACCAGCTGGGCAGAGACGTAGACATCGTCGGGAGAAGCAAGATAGTTGTAATCAGATGAACGGAGGAATCCGAATCCGTCGGGGGCCAGTTCCAGCACACCCTCCACTTCAATGACTCCTTCTGTGTCGAAAGGATATATCTTCTTCTCAGGCTGAGGTTCGGTCTCTGTCGTATGGGAGGCTTCTTTTTGAGGACGGTTGAAGCGACCTTTTTGGTAGCGGTTGAAGCGCTCACGGTGTTCTCCATTATCGGACGTGGTGTCGGCCGTCAGTACAGGGGTGGACTGTGTCGTCTGGGCGGCTTCGGCCTCGGGAGCTTCCTTTGGGGTCTCTGTCGGAGTGCTTTCGGCAGTGGGGGTTGCGGGTTTCTCGTCGTTTTTAGCTCTCTTCCTGCCTCTGGACAGTGTCTTTGATGTTGAAGGAGCGGCCTCGGCTTTGGTTTTCTCCTCTTTAACAGAGGCTGATTCTTCGGCGACCTTGGCAGGAGCCTGCTCTTCGGCTGCAGGGGCGACAACCTTCCTTGGGCGACCACGACGTTTGGGAGTAGGGGCAGGTGCTTCGGGAGTCGTGGGCTCTGGAGCTGCCACCTGCGCTGCTTCGGGGGTGGGAGTCTCATCTTTGCGGCGGATTAGTCTGCCCGAGGGCGACACTACATCAGGTATAGTGGGAACTTCAGGTATTATGAAATCAGGGATGCTGAACCCCGAACTCTCGATTTCGACAGGCGAAATAAGGTCTTTGTTGGTGACGACGATCTCCTTGTTGGATGCCTGCCCCGTTGCGGGACGTTGTACATGCTTGTGCAGGCTTGGATTCTTCATCGACGACTCGGCCAACAAGGTGGGCTTGATGCGGGCACGCTTCTGACGCGGGGCGCCTGCCACTTTGGCCTTCTGCTGCTCCTCCTGCTCCTTGGTGATGGCTTGAGGGTTCTCCGACTGGAGAGAGATGATTTTGTAAATGAGCTCCTGTGCGGTGAAACGTGACGAGCGGGCAATGCCTAATTCTTTAGCAATATTGATAAGTTCAATGTGTGCTTTGGCTTCTAGTTCTGCTTTGCTATACATATAAATAGCCTTATACTTTAGATGTTTTGAAAAAAGTTGATTCGATAAATGATTCGCGGAACGTCTTGATATTAAGCATAAACAATGAGAAAATGCAGCTATCCAAGACGGTTTTTGATGGTACAAAAGTATAAAAAAAAATCGACATTTGTATTTTTTTTTTTGTGAAACGGCCGAAAATGTGTATTTTTGCAGAAAATTTACAGAATATTAATTCACATATAAATCAATAAGACAATGAACATTCCTCAGAATTTGAAGTACACCCAGGATGACGAATGGGTGAGAGTTGAAGGCGAATTTGCCTATGTTGGTATTACCGATTACGCTCAGCACGAATTGGGCGATATCGTTTTCGTCGACGTCGACTGCGTGGGCGACACCATCGAGGCAGGTGATGCATTTGGTAGTCTCGAGGCCGTTAAGACGGTCGCCGACCTGCTGATGCCCGTGAAGGGCGAAGTGGTGGAGTTTAACGAAGCTCTCGAAGAGGCTTCTGCCATCAACAACGACCCCTACGGTGAAGGTTGGATTATCAAGATTAAGCCTGAAAACATAGCTGATGTCGACGGTCTGCTCGACGCCGCTGCCTACACCTCCAAGATTGGTGCCTAATAGGCTCAGGTAGCAAGGGGGAATTTCCTCCTGCGTAAACCAACTTTGCCATTCTTGGCAAGTAAAAAGAAAAGAGACAGGATTCGCATCGAGTCCTGTCTCTTTTTATTTGGTGTAACTTATCGGTTGAGTTGTATGCGGAACACCGTCCCCTGTCCTTCTACGCTGTATTTGACATAGATGCGTCCGCGGTGGTAGTCGCGTATTATGCGTCTTGCGAGTGACAGCCCCAACCCCCAGCCACGGGTTTTTGTGGTAAATCCGCTGTCGAATATCTTCTTTTGTACTGATGGCGACATGCCCCGTCCGGTGTCAGCCAGGTCGATGTATACGTGGCGTGTGTCGGTAGATACGACGACGGTGAAGGTGCCCACCCCTTCCATGGCGTCGATGGCGTTCTTGCAGATGTTTTCTATGACCCACTCAAAGAGATAACCGTTGAGCGGCACGACAGGTTGCTCGTCGGGGAAGTTGGTGACGAATTTCACCTTGCGCGAGACTCTCGTCTGGAGGTAGTTGATGGCGTTCTGGATGGCGGTGCAGACGTTCTCCTCCTTCAACTCGGGTACCGACCCAATCTTAGAGAATCGGTGGGTGACGGTCTCCAGCCGATGAAGGTCTTTATTGATTTCGGCCGCGTAGGTCGAATCGAAGGTTTTGCCTTCAAGGTATTGGCTCCATGCCATCAACGATGAGATGGGGGTGCCCAACTGGTGGGCCGTCTCTTTGGCCATACCCACCCAGATGCTGTTCTGCTCCATGGTGTGGGCGGTGCGGAATAGTATGTAGGAGATCAGCAGTAGCACTACGAGCACAAAAAGGTAGAGTAGGGGTACCCATCTTAACGCCTTGAGCAGGGGGGTGCTTTCGTAGAAGAGGTATGCCCGCGCCCCGTTGGGGAGGCGGAACTCGATGGGGTCGTTCTCTTCCTCCATCTCGCACAGTTTCTCCGATAATCGGTCGGGGGTGGCAAATTCGGCAGAATTGATGTTGCCGCTCCCCAGCACGTTCTCCTGGAGGCTGTCGACTACCAACACCGGCACAAATACCGAGTTGTTAGTAATCTCTGAGAGGAACGATTGGTTGTAGTCGTCTAGCACCTGCCGCAGGTCGGTGATGACTTTCGACTCTTTGTAGTACAGCGTCATGGGCATACCCCAGATACGGTAGTGGAATGGGTCGTTGTGTGAGAATTCCTTCAGCAGTTCTCCTTCTAGTTTTTGGCCGGCCAACTCGCTGGGCACTGTGATAAGCGAGTCGCGGTTGGTGATGAGGATGGCCGTTTGGCAGCTGTCTACTATATAGCGTACGTAGTCCAGACTGAAGTCGGCATCGGCACCCATGTCACTGCGGTCGAACGAACGCAGTATGTTGGTGTACATCTCCATTTTGCGGTGCTCGTCGAGGGCGACGCTGGCAAAAAACTGCTCGGAGTGGTTCATCAGTTCTGCCTTTTGGGCAATAGCTTGTGCCCAAAGCTTCACTTTCTCCTGCTCAGCCTTGCGTATCTGGCTCGAGAGGGTGTTGATCTCCAGCAGCGCGAAGCCCGCCAGCAGCACGGTCACCGCCACCACTATCCATTTGGCTCTCTTCATACGATAATCACTTTTGTTAGAAGTTGTTTAAATTTGAGATGGGTTCTATTAATTCAAAAGTTGGGAGTAAAAGTGGGAGTAAAATAGAAGTTAAAAGGGGAGTAAAAAGGGGAGTTAAATGGGACAATACTGTTGATGACCAAGCATTTGTCCTATTTGACGTAAGTTCACTGGACTTCCTTAATCTTTTTAACTCCATATTATTCAATTTAATGTTGTAGACAAACGTATTGTCCATTTTAGACGTAATTCCACTGGACTTCCTTAATACTTTAACTTCCTTTTTAACTCCATATTATTCAATTTATAGAAGTCCTCTTATTATTGATGATTGGTGATTAGTGATTGGTGATTAGTGATTAGTGATTGGTGATTAGTGATTAGTGATTGGTGATTAGTGATTAGACAAATGAATGCGGCAGCCAATTTCAATTTTCACTTTTCAATTTTCAATTTCAAAGGCGGCAGCCAAATTATAATTTTTAATTTTTAATTTTTAATTTTTAATTTAAACAGCTTCTTAATTCATCTTGATGCTCTTGGCGGGTTCGATATGCGAGATATAGGCGGTTGGGATAAGCAGGGCGAGCAGACATACCACTAGGCTGCCGATGCTGATGACAACAAAGGTCGGTGCTTCAAGTGCCACTGGCACATGCTCCATCATATAGTTGGTGCTGTCGAGTCGCACTATTTGGAATCGTGCCTGCAGCCAGCACACCAACCATGCTACCGCGTCGCCCACCAAGATGCCTTTGGTTATGAGGGCGGCACACTGGAGTAGGAAGATGCGTCTGAGCGATCCGTTGGTGCATCCCAGTGCCTTAAGTACTCCAATTGTAGAGCTCCGCTCAAACATCATAATCAGTAGGGCGGAGATGATGGCCACCGTGCAGACCAAGGTCATCAGCACCATCAGGAGCACGATATTGCTGTCCAGTAGGTCCAGCCAGGCGAATAGGGCAGGGTTTTGGTCTACCACCGTGTGGAGCGTCAGGTCGTAACCCATCTGAGGGAGTAGTCGTTGGGCCACTTCGTCCAGATGACGGAAGTCGTCGACCAGCACCTCGTAACCACCCACTAGGTTGCTGTCCCAGTCGTTCAGCCGTTGCACCATCCGCAAGTCGCCTAGCAGATAGTGCTCGTCGAAGTCGGCAAGGTCGGTGTTGTATATGCCGCACACCTCCAAAGCACGGGCACGCGGCACGTCCCCCTGCCAAAAATAGGTACGCAGTTTGTCGCCAATACCCACCTCCAGTCGGTCGGCCAGGCGTTGCGACACCACCACCTCGTTCGAGGGTTTCTCCTCGGGGTGGTCAAACAGTCGTCCCTCAACCAGATGGTCGGCAAAGAAAGCGCCGTCGTCGTCACTCTCCACACCCTTCAGCAGCACGCCTTGTATCTGGTTCTCGCTTTTTACCATGCCCCCTTTGACGGCATAGCATCCCAGCCGTGCCACACCAGGGGTTTGGCGTATGCGCTCCACCTCGGGTCGGTCGTTGGCTATCGGGGTCTCCTCATACAGATTGCCCATCGCATACGAGTTCACCACAATGTGAGAACCGAAGCCTACTACCTTTTGGCGTATCTCGGTTTGGAATCCGCGCAGTATGCACACCGCTACCACCATCACCATCACCCCGAGGGCGATGGTGTAGGTAGCAACGCGCACTAGGGGACGTGCATAACCGTCCCCTTTTCGCGGCAGCAGTCGCTGTGCGACAAATCGTTCAAAAAACAGGTGTGCCAAACAAGACTACTTAAAAGGCCTGGGCAATAGCCACAAAATCGTCAGCTTTCAGCGATGCACCGCCTATAAGGCCGCCGTCGACATCGGGCTGGGCGAAAAGTTCCTTAGCGTTGCTAGGCTTGCAGCTGCCACCATAGAGGATGCTGGTGTTGTCGGCCACCTCCTGTCCATAGTGTTCGGCTATCAGACTGCGGATAAAGGCGTGCATCTCTTCTGCTTGGTCGGGTGTGGCGGTCTTGCCGGTACCGATAGCCCACACGGGTTCGTAGGCAATGATCACATCGGCAAACTCCTCGGCGGTAAGGTGGAAAAGACCGTCGGTAATCTGGCGTTTCACCACCTCAAACTGGCGGTTGCTCTCGCGCTCTTCCAGCACCTCGCCACAGCAGACGATAGGTCTGATATAGTGGGCCAGCAGGCGTTTCACCTTGGCGGCGACGATGGCATCGGTCTCATGGTAATAGGCACGGCGCTCGCTGTGTCCCACGATGCAATAGTCCAGTTCCATCGACTCCAGCATGGCTGCCGAAACCTCGCCAGTGTAGGCTCCACCCTCCTGGTCGCTCACGTTCTGGGCGCCCACCGAGAAGTAGCTCTCGTCGCCAAAGTCGCTCACCATCTCCAGATAGGGGAAGGGAGGGCAGATAATCATCTGCGTGTTGGCATCGAGGGTCACCTGCTCCAGCTTGTCCATGATGGCGCTCACCAGGTCGTCGGCCTCGCTGAAAGTCATGTTCATTTTCCAGTTTCCTGCTACAATGTGTTTTCTCATGGTTGTAATATTTTAATTGTTAATATTGATGATTGGTGATTAGTGATTGGTGATTAGATATATAGTGACCTGTGACCAGTGACAAGATATTTAGTGATTTTAGCAGCCTCGAAGAGGCTGAATTTCAATAACCCCATACAAGAAACCGATAGGTTTCGCAGTGTGGGGTCAAGGATAACCCTACTACTCAGCGTCCCGAAGGGACGCGACATTGAGACAGTTTGGCAAAAATCAGTCATTTGTTATTCAATTTGAGTGATTAGTGAACAGTGATTAGTGAACAGTGATTAGTGATTAGTGAATAGTGATTAGTGATTGGTGATTAGTGATTAGTGATTAGACAAATGAATGTTGCAGCCAATTTCAATTTTCAATTTTCAATTTTCAATTTCAAAGGTTGCAGCAATTTTCAATTTTAATTTATAGTGACCTGTGACCAGTGACACGATATATAGTGATTGGTGATTAGTGAATAGTGATTAGACAAATGAATGTTGCAGCAATTTTCAATTTTCAATTTTCAATTTTCAATTTTCACTTCCTCGTCTCCTCATACCGTTTCAGGAATGGCAGTATCGATTTTGTAGGTAGCACCTTGTTCATTATGATGCGTCGTTCCTCGTTGAGTATTATCATCGTCGGTGCGCCATGCACGTTATAGGCCTCTTGGTAGTCGATGTTCACGTTGCTGCCGCCCACGTTGACAAAAGGCAGCTCGTGTTCGCGCACATATTTCTTCCACTTCGCCACGTCTGCTTCGTAGCCCACCGCATACACCTCGAATATCTTGTTGCCTGCGGCCGAAAGCGAGTCGTAGAGCTGTTTCAGGCTTGCGGTCTGCTCCTGGCAGTGGTGGCAGTCGGGGTCCCAGAACCATAGGATGACATACTTTTGCGGGAAGCGGTGCGACGAAATCCAATCTTTCGGGTCGGTCGACTGGTTGGTGTCGGCCATCCACAGCTCGGCACCCATAGCTCCGATAAGCGATTTCTCCAAAAACTCCACCGTCTTTCTCTTGTTGGTTATGTCGCTCGTAGAGGCCCACTTGCATTTGCCCGTCAGGTAATACTCCCTCACAAGGTAACACCACACTGCGTCCCATCCGATATTCTTGGTCGAGCGGTAGTAGCGCGGCATGATGAAGTCTAGGAAGTATCGTAGCATCAAGGTGTCGCCCTCAATAGCATGCAGCACCCTGTCGGCATACTTGCAGATAGTGTCCTTATCAGCCTGATACAGCACCCCGAAGAAGTAGTAGTTCATCTTCTTGAAGAGGTCGGGCGTGTTCACCAGGCTATGGTCCGTAAGGTCGATGCCGTCCCAATAGTGCGAGATATAGTAGGCCGACTTATCCTCCACCTCCTCTGGCACGTCGTGCTCTCTGAACATCTTCACCAGTCTACCAAACAGGTAGCGTTCGTTCTCCTTGATGTAGTTGTTCTCATAGTCGGTCACCTCGGTCGACAGCCTTTTCATCTCCTCCTCTGCCTCCTGTTTTATTTTGGGGTCTGCCGACTTCTTACGCTGGTCTATTTCGCGAGCTTTTTTGGTGGCCTCCTGCAGCTTGTTGAGGTACGAGTGCATAGCCTGATTGGCGGGCGAGCCGACAATATCCTTCTTGGGGTTTGCCACCTCGTTGGCTTCTGTCAGGCGGATAGTGAACCGCTGGCTGCCATCTATGGTGAAGTCGATGATACTCTTCTTAGCATCTTTTTGTAGCAGAGCGTATATGCCCGTCTCCCACTTGCGGTTGCCGGCAAAGGTATAGGTACCCCTCTTGTCGAGGCGTGCGCTATCCAACACCCTGAACTGGTCGCGATAGTGTTGCCCAATGTAGAGCATGCTGTCGTGCACACCTTCCTGTGGCATCACGAAACTCATCTCGTATTTCTGCGCATAGGTCAGAGGAGGAAGTATCAATGCCAGTAGGGCAAGGGCTGTGAACCGTTTCATCATTCTATTCAACATATATATATATTATTAGTGATTAGTGATTGGTGATTGGTGATTGGTGAATTGTCTATCATTATTTGTATTTGTCTAGTATGAGGTCTGCCACCACGGTGATGGCAATATTATCACCCGGGTCTTTGTTGAGGTAGGCTGCCGAGAATGGGCATATCTGGTAGGCCACCCCGAAGCCTACGTCCAGCAACCCCCAGTGCACCAGTCGGTCGAATCCCGTGGCTGGTTCCAGCAGCCCCTTGTTCGGAGCCTGCAGGGGCAGACCGTCCCACAGCCGCTGTCCGTTCTCGTCTTGCCCTAGCAGGTGGCCCCACAAGGCGTTGACCTGAATGAAAGGGTGGGGTGCAGACCACGAAAGCTCCCATAGCGGAAGCGGTGCCGTGTAGTTGAGGCAGACATGCGCAAACAGGTTGGTGGTAAAGGTATTGGGACGTACTGTGAGTAGGCTGTTCTTGAAGAAATACAGCGAATAGGCGGTGCCCGACAGGTCAAACATGCGGCTGTAAGGGGCCTCCTGCGAGGCAAAGCCCGTCTGAGCGTATAGGTGCAGGCCGGTCTTGCCTAGGTCGGCATTGTACTGAGCCAGCGCATGCCAATAATATTTTAATTGAGGATTGAGAATTGAGGATAGAATTGAGAATTGAGAATTGGCTGTCGTACCCGGATTATTATTTCCATTTTCATTTTGAACGCGTCCGCCGCGCAGCAGCAGTGTCACACCACCTTTGCCGTCGACTGAGGTTTTCCAATCCACCCGCGCGTGCAACTCGGTGAACATGCTGGGTGTTTCCTGCTGCCTCCCGTCGTGGGTGGGGTAGAAGTATCCTGAGGCATCGAATCGATAGTCCTCCCAAGTGTGGCTCATGCCCAGCTGCACGTCCCACCACTGCCCAGGAGTGAACATGACATACATGCGGCCACCTTTTACCCCAACGAAGCGAGAGGTGACAATGCCGTCGTTCATCGATGGCACCAGCATTTGGTAGCTGTTTAGCCGCCGCGAAGCGGCTCGCTCCAAGTCGTTGTAAGCCCATAGGCACAGACGCACATTGTGCTGTATTGGCAAGCGCAGCATGGCACCCAGGCCGTACTTCCAACCATGGTCGCCGGTGCCGTATGCGATATAGGGCCACAATGTCCATTGACCAAACGCCTTGCGCCGTTGAGCCGCAGTTTCGCTGGGCGACACCCATACCAGTCCCAATTCGATGCGTGAACGCTCATACATATTGAAATTATACAAGCGGTCGAAATCCAGATACAGCGCATTCGGCGCGTCATAACGCGTCAAACGAATGCTCTGCGCCCCAAGGGATAGGGCTGGCAGGAGCAACAATGCTATAATCCACTTTCTTGTCATGCTAGGTACATACCAATGCAATTTGCAAAGATACGCATTTTTTGTGGTATAAATAAAAATATTTTTCGGTACAATCAAAATTATTTTTCTTCCAGTCTTTCTTTATCCCTCTGCTGGCACCCCTTCATCCTCCTGTTGTCCACCTTTCGTTTTTTCTCATGCCCCACCTCAACCCAAGCCCCCTCACCTTTGGCCCCACCCATGCATTGTTCCCATCCTGACTATGCCCCTTCTCTGTTCCTTATGCGTTTCTTTATCGAATCATGTTCGTCTAACGGTGCGAAAAATGACTATCTTTTAAGTGTATAATGCTTGATAATAGGATATTAGCATCGTTATAACAAGGTTGGTATTGAGCCGCATGGATGTGGTTGTAGGGTGAGGCTGTTGGGGTGGCATGATTGTACCGAAAGCGACATTTGATAACTTTTTTGATGAGGGGTATGCTATTTGAAAAAAAAAATGTATCTTTGCAAATTGTAATTGTGGCAATTCATACTTTATGATAATAATATAATAAATACAAATACTGAAAGATATGAACTACGACCTAATCGTAATCGGAAGCGGCCCTGGTGGCTATGTGGCTGCTGTGAAAGCATCACAGCTTGGAATGAAGACTGCCGTTGTGGAGCGTGAGAACCTTGGCGGAATCTGCCTCAACTGGGGCTGTATCCCCACAAAGGCTTTGCTGAAGAGTGCCCAGGTGTATAATTATATTAGCCATGCTGCCAACTATGGCGTGGCGTCCCAGCCAGTCGAGGCCGACCTCGCCGCCATGGTGCAGCGCAGCCGCGGTGTGGCAGAGACGATGAGCAAGGGCGTGCAGTTCTTGTTGAAGAAGAACAATGTGGATGTCATTGTGGGTACAGGTAAGGTGATGCCCGACCATAAGGTGGCCGTAACCAATGCCGAAGGCGTGGTGACGGAGTATGAGGCAAAGCACATCATCATCGCCACTGGCGCACGTAGCAAGGTGATGCCCAATATGCCGCAGGACGGCAAGCGCATTATCGGCTATCGTGAGGCGATGACACTGCCGTTTAAGCCCAAGAGCATGGTGGTTTGTGGCAGTGGTGCCATAGGAAGCGAGTTTGCCTTCTTCTACCAGAGCATCGGTGTGCAGGTGACCTTGGTTGAGTTTATGCCCCAGATACTGCCCAATGAGGATGAGGATACGGCTAGCCAGATAAGCCGTAGTTTCCGCAAGATGGGAATGAAGGTGATGGCCAGTTCGAGCGTGGAGAAGGTGGAGGTGGATGGCGATGTGTGCCATGTGACCATCAAGGACATGAAGAAAAACAGTGAGACGGTGGTGGATTGTGACGTGGTACTCAGTGCCGTGGGCGTAGTGACTAATCTGGAGAACATCGGCTTGGAAGAGACCGGCATCGCCTTCGAGCGTGGTAAGATTACGGTCGACGACTATTATCAGACCAATGTGCCGGGCTATTATGCTATCGGCGATGTGGTGCATGGGCCCGCATTGGCGCATGTGGCAAGTGCCGAGGCTATCTGCTGCGTGGAGCACATCGCAGGCCATCAGCCCAAGTTGGTGAATTATGCCAATATCCCTGGTTGCACGTATACCACTCCCGAGGTGGCCAGCGTGGGTCTGACTGAGAAGAAAGCCCTCGAGGCTGGTAAAGAAATCTTGGTGGGCAAGTTCTTCTTCAAGGCAAGCGGTAAGGCAACCGCCGCCGGCAACACCGACGGGTTTGTCAAGATGATTGTTGACAAGAACACCGATGAGATACTGGGTTGTCACCTCTGTGGCGACAATGTCACTGAGATGATAGCCGGCATCGTGGCGGCACGCGAGAACGGACTTACCGCCAAGCAGGTGGCCGGAGCCGTGCATCCCCACCCGACCATGAGCGAGGCCATCATGGAGGCCATAGAGGCTGCTTATGGATGTGCAATCCATGGTTAAGGTGTTGCTTGTCAGATAGACTTTGACGGCATCAAGTATGCTGATTGATAATATAATAATCTAAGAATAAAACCAATATGAAACTTTTTCAGAAAAGTCGTAAAACTGTGGCCAAGGGGTTGACCGTATGGGTGTCCAACCACTATTGCCCCACATTGTTTGGTATTAGAGGTCATTATGAGTCGTCTTACAAATCCGGCCAGTATGTAGAGTGTGGTGCCCCCGGAACTGGCTTTTTTATTCGCACCAGTTCAAGTCATTCCTACAAATCTTTCTGCAATGCCGAGAAAGCAAAGCTGCAACCCTCTTATTGGGATTTGGTGAAGGGTAAGGAATTTTCGTTCGACAAGGAAATCTCACTTGCCAACGCTGCCCTGCGTGAGACCCAAAATGAGGATAAGGCTCGCATTCTTGAGGCGTATGTCAACGTGCTGCCTTTGGCCAAGGAGGCCGAGGAGGGCGAGCGCATCATCGCAGGCATCAAGGAATTGGGCCACCGCCGCCACAAGCTGACCACTTATCAGACACATGTGATTTCGAGCTACAAGTCGCGTATTGCCCGTCTGGGACACGACGTGCGCGACATCCAGCTGACTATCCCCAATCTCTGTGGTGAGGACTGCTACAACCGCTTTGCCGAGGTGGTGATTGCTTTCACCGAGTTGGCATCGAGTCACCGCATCTGGCACTCCAAAGACTCGTATGAGGCATTGGACAACGCCTTCGAGCAGGTATATTTCGACCTGGGTATCTTCGACTTTATCCAGGCTCCGCTAATGACCCCCATGATGCGCGACAGCGTGGGACAGTACCATTTCCTCTATCCCAAGTACTGGGTGGCCAGCCGTAGCGCTACGGATTTCGACCTGTATCCCTTGAAGGATCTTACCTTCTTGTGTCGAGAAGTGCCCTATGAGATGATTTCCAATATGGTGCTGAGCAGTTATGCCGACATAGATGAGAGTTCGTCGGTGCGCCACCACCGCAACTACGAGCAGTTTGGTAGCGGTCTGTTGGTGAACAAAGATACCGTTGCAACGAACGAGATGGAGAAGGAGTCGCGCATGCGTGAGCGTGTGGTGGGCGAGTTCTACATCCCCGAGCTGAAGTTGCGCTACTATGTGCGTGACGTGAGGGCGCTGAAAAAGTTTGCTAGTGCGTTGAACAACTATATAAAATCTGAGTAACAGGGTGCTGCAGCCCCATCGAAACTCAACGCCAACTGTGTTCGACTGATGAAGAAAAAGTACACCTATCGTTTGAATCCGCATACGCTCTCGTACGAAAAGGTGGAGGCTACGTGGGGCGATAGGTTGAAAAAGGTGTCTACCACGGCATTGTTGGGCATTGTTCTGGGTGTAATTTTTTCTGTGGCGGCAGTCCATTTCTTCGACTCGCCCAAGGAGCGCCTGCTCAAAGAGGAGATTGCCGAGTACCGTCAGCAACTGGCAGTGCTGAACAAGAACGTGGAACGATGCAACAAGGTACTGGCCGACATAGAGGAACGCGACAGCGCAGTGTATAGGACCATTTTTGGAGCCTCGCCTGTGTCGGAGGCCCAACGCAGGCCGACCCCGAAGGACTACAGTGGGTTGAGCAGTTCGGGGCAACTGATCAAGACCACCAGCTTGAGAGTTGACACGCTGGAGAGCAGATTGTACGCACAGTCTCTTTCGTTGGACGAGATATACAAGATGGCTGGCTCTAAGCAGCAGCGCATGGCCACCATGCCTGCCATCATGCCTATCAAGAAGAACCAGTGCCGGCTAGTGTCGGGATTCGGGATGCGCTACCATCCCATTCTTCATTACCGCCGTATGCACACGGGGGTCGACCTCACCGCCCAAAGTGGCACACCTGTTTATGCTACCGGCGACGGCAGGGTGGAGGTGGCTGGCCGAGGCCAAGGACTAGGAGGTTATGGCGTTTGCATAGTGATCAACCATGGCTATGGCTTCAAGACGCTTTATGCCCACCTGTCGGACGTGAAAGTGAAGCAGGGTGAGCGCGTGAAGAGGGGCGAGGTGATAGGCAATGTGGGGCGCACAGGGTTGGCGCAGGGCTACCATCTGCATTACGAGGTAATACAGAACGGCAACAAGGTGAACCCAGTCTATTTCTTCTTCAACGACCTGACTCCCGCCGAGTATGACGAGGTGATTGATGCGTCGAACTTGGAGAACCAGTGCTTGAGCTAAAGAATACTAACAAGATAAACGAAATAAGTATAGAAAGGAGGGCGTCGTTGAAAATAGAGATAGACGATAACGCAGGGTTCTGCTTCGGAGTGGTCAATGCCATCAGCACCGCAGAGCGGGAACTGAAGAACGATGGCAGTCTCTACTGCCTAGGCGACATCGTGCACAACAGCGCCGAAGTGGAGCGTCTGCGCCAGCAGGGGCTCCAGGTGATAGACCATGCCGACCTGCAACGACTGGCAGGGGAGAAGGTGCTGATACGAGCCCATGGCGAACCCCCTTCGACTTATGATTTGGCGCGCAAGCTGGAGATTCGGCTGGTCGATGCTACCTGCCCTATGGTGTTGGCATTGCAACAACGCATCCGCAGAGGCTATCTCGAGATGTGCCAACAGGAGCCTCACGGCCAAGTGGTCATATTTGGCAAGCCCGGTCATGCCGAGGTGGTGGGATTATGCGGTCAGACCGACGGCAACGCCTTGGTGGTTGACAGCCCTGACAACTTGAGTGCAATCGATTTCGACCGTCCTATCCGCCTATATTCTCAGACGACCCAGAGCCGCGAGGACTACGGTCGGCTGGTGCAGCGCATAGAGGAAGGGGTGAGGCAGCGCCATGGGGAACTACCCGAGGGCTTTTTCGTGGCATACGACACGGTTTGCAGCCGTGTGGCCAACAGGGCAGTGCAGTTGGAGCGTTTTGCACGTGAGCAGGAAGTGGTGCTGTTTGTCAGCGGCAAGAGGAGCTCCAACGGACACTACCTTTTCGACTACTGCCGACGGGTTCAGCCTCGCACCTACCAACTGAGCTCGCCCGACGAGCTGGAACCCCAATGGACCGAGGGGGCTCAGCGGGTGGGCATCACCGGAGCCACCAGCACACCGCGCTGGTTGATGGAGGCTGTGGCGGAACAACTGCGTCGCCTCGAACCTGCCGCTACCGTCCAAGACAGCCCTATACAAACTGAATTATAGAACACAATAATATTCGTCTTCACCATGTACTTAGCCCATCTACAACTCACCAACTTCAAATCCTACGCTGAGCTGGAGGCAGACTTCTGCCCCAATGTCAATTGCCTGGTGGGCAATAATGGGGTGGGCAAGACGAATGCGTTGGATGCTATCTACTATCTCTCGTTTTGCAAGAGTTGTTTTTCGCCTACCGATACCCAGAACATCCGTCTCGACGAGGACTTCTTTGCCATCCATGGCAAGTACCGTCTGGAAGAGGAGGAGGTGAAGGTGTCGTGCATCCAGAAGCGCGGGCAGCCTAAGCAGATGCGTTGGAACGGCAAGGTGTACCACTCGCTGGGCGAGCATATAGGGCGTGTGCCGTTGGTGATGGTGTCGCCCTACGACCAACAAATAATCACTGGCGGTAGCGAGGGAAGGAGAAAGTTTGTTGACGGAGTGCTTTCGCAGACCGATAAGGGCTATCTTTCACATCTGCTGCAATATCAGCGAGCATTGGAACAGCGTAACAAGTTGTTGAAACAGATGTATGAGGACCGTCGGTGGGACGAGCCGTCAGTCTCGGTGTGGGATGAACAGTTGGAACGTCATGGACAAGTGCTATATGATGGCAGGCAGCAGTTTACAAAAGACTTCCAACCCCTATTTGACCAGTATTTCTCGTGGATAACCCACGATACTGAGCAGGGGACGTTGCAGTATGTTACCCGTGCCGATGTGCCTCTGAGGCAGCAGCTGGAAGAGGCTCGGCAGCACGACCGCTATGCCCAGTATACCACCGTTGGACCGCACAAGGACGACCTAGAACTGACTATAGGCGGCCTGGCGGCTAAACGCTATGGCTCACAGGGACAGCAGAAGACGTTGATGCTTGCGTTGAAGTTGGCCCAGTTTGAATATATATATCGCAGAGGAGGGGTGAAGCCCATCTTGTTGCTGGACGATGTGTTTGACAAGTTGGACATGGAGAGGGTGACTCAGCTGGTGCAGTTGGTGGGTAGCGACCGCTTCGGCCAAGTGTTCCTCACCGACACTCAGCGTGGACGCGTGGAACAGATATTGGCTGAGCTGCCCCAGTTGGAGAGCCGTATTTTTGAAGTAGACCATTCGCAGTTGAACCTCATGGAAAGGAGGCAGGATGTATAGTAATGAACATACGTTGCAGGATTTGTTGAGGAAGGCTTACCACAGGTTGGACATGGACGACACGGCCCAAGAGATGGAGGTGGTGCGTGCTTACCGTTCGGTGGTAGGGGACTTGATCAGTCGGCTGACTACGAAGGCACGTTATACAAAGGGTGTTTTGCGAGTGGAGCTGGCCTCGGCGGCATTGAGGCAGGAATTGTATTATCGGCGCTCGTCGCTGACAGATAGGATTAATGAGACGCTTGGCTCGACGGCAGTAAAGAAAATTGAGTTTGTATGAAACAGTTGTTTAAAGCCTTGGACATGATAAGACGATGCCACCCATCGTCGTTCTACTGGAGGATATTCTATGTGGTGGTGCTGAACGCGTTGCCACTGCTGAACCTCTTTGTGTTGAAATATATGGTTGACGCAGTGACTACGGGCCAGCCCCCTGTGCTGTTAGGGATGGAGTGGAGCACGGTGGGACTGCTGGCGCTGTTTTGCGCCTTGTTTCTGCTGACTCGGTTGGTGGGGGTGTGTAACGGAGTGAACAACGACATTATGTCGCAGAGGCTGCAGGATTATGTGAGCGATATCATGCAGCGGCAGTCGGCCGCATTGGATATGTCGTATTTCGACAATCCCGAATATCACGACACTTATCACCGTGCCCAGCAGGAAGCGACCTACCGTCCGCTGCGGGTGCTGAGTGAGTTTATGGCTCTGTTTGGCTCTATTATCACCATTGCGGGTGTGGTGGCGATGCTCTGCACCGCTTCGCCCTGGATTATCGTGGTGATGATTGTGGCGGTGATACCCTCGTTTGTGGTGAGGGTGGTGAAGGCAAGGCAGATATATGCTTTCCGTCGCAACAACACGCAGAACTACCGCCGCACGTCGTACTATACCGCCCTGCTGGGAGGCCGAGATTATGCCAAGGAGATGCGCACTTTCGGGTTGACCCCTTACTTTAGGGAACGCTTTGTGTCGGTGCGTAAGCTATTGGTCGATAATCTGCTGAAAATATCGCGGAGGATAGGGGTGTACGACTCGGTCTGCTCGGTATTTGAGACGCTGGCGATGTTCTTTGTGGTGCTCTTCCTTTTGTCTAGTACCACGAGCGGTGCTATCACGGTGGGTTCGTTCGTGATGCTGTTCGAGGCTTTCCGTCGGGGACAGACTGGGTTGAACAGCTTGGTGGGCGGTGTGACGGGATTGTACGACAACCGCCTGTTTGTGGGCAACCTATTCGAGTTTCTCGACCTGAAGCCTACTATTGTGACAGCACCCGACGCGATTCCCTTCCCTCAGCGGGTGGAGAGCGTGGAGTTTCGCGACATTACGTTCCGCTATCCTCAGATGGAGCGCGACGTGCTGAGCCATTTCAACCTGGTGGCACGTGCAGGCGAGGTGACGCAGATAGAGGGCGAGAACGGATTTGGCAAGACGACGCTGCTGAAGCTGCTGCTGCGCTTGTACGATACCGACCAAGGGGCAGTGCTGGTGAACGGGGTGGATGTGCGCCAATACGATCTGGCGGGACTTCGCCACGGAATAGGAGCCATATTCCAGGATTATGTGCGTTTCTATTGCACGGCCGAGGAGAATATCGTCTTTGGCGATGTGCAGCATCCCGACCACGAGCGTGCCCGCAGAGCAGCGCATCTGGCGGGTGCCGACAAGATAATAGAGCGACTGCCCAAAGGCTACGACACTCCGCTGGGACGCATGTTCGACGGGGGCGAGGAGCTGAGCATGGGACAGTGGCAGCGTATCGCCTTGGCTCGACAGCTGTATAGCGACGCCCCAGTGTTGGTGTTCGACGAGCCTACCGCCTGGATGGACATCGCCTCGCGCGACCGTTTCTATGAGACCCTTGAGCAGATGCGACAGGAAGGGAAGGTTATTATTTTGATTAAGCATGTGTGATTAGATTTATAGTGACCTGTGACCAGTGACCTGTGACACGATATTTAGTGATTGGTGATTAGTGAATAGTGATTAGACAAATGAAAGCGGCAGACAAATATTAATTTTTTATTCTTAATTTTAAATTTATAGTGACCTGTGACCTGTGACACGATATTTAGTGATTAGTGAATAGTGATTAGACAAATGAAAGCGGCAGACAAATATTAATTTTTAATTCTTAATTTTTAATTTAAAATGAGATACAGACTGATTATTGTGGCGCTAATGATAGCAGGCTTTGCCTGCCAGGCGCAGAACAAGACCGACGACCAAGGTCGTCGCCAAGGCCACTGGGAGAAAATCGACAAACAGGGAGCCAAAATCTATGAAGGCGAATTCATCGATGGCATGGAGACCGGCACCTTCACCTACTATTACCCCAACGGAACAGTCCGCATACGCAATGAGTACACCATTCCGGGCAAGGTGTGCAAACACCACGTCTACGACCCTGACGGCCACCTACTGGCCCAAGGCAACTTCAATCAGAAGAACCGCGACGGGGTGTGGGAATTCTTCTCCGAGAACGGCAAACGTATTAAGATAACCACCTACAAGATGGGCATCCGCCATGGGTTGCAGGTACTCTTCACCTCCGAGGGCGACACCGCCGAAGTATGCAACTGGAGCGACAACCACCGCAACGGCCGTTGGTGGAAACGCATTGGCAAGAAGGGCTATATCACCGCCACCTATGTCAAAGGCGGCATCGAGGGTCGGCTGGTGGAGTATAACGATGACCAGCAGCTGGTGCGCGAAGGCTTCTACGTCGGAGGCGAACGCGACGGCCACTGGCGATACTACGATCAAGGCAAAGTGGTGGTCGACGAGACCTGGGCGAAAGGCCTGATGCGCGACCGCCTAGTGCGCCTACTCCTTCCCGAAGAGCGGTTTGTCTCCATCTACGACATCAACTACATGGCTCCGCAGGGAAAGAAGAGCACCATCGTTTACCTTAGCAATGGCGCCAAGCTGATCGACCTAGAGAACTCCGAAGTGCTCTACGGCCATGTCGGCAACGACCGCTTCACCCTGGCCAACAAGGAGGAACGCATCATGGTAGCAACCGAGCTCATCGTCGGCACCACCCGCGACCACGAAGGCCGAGAAATATTGAACCTCGACCCCAAGCCCGATTTCGATGTCTTCCCCGACAAAGACTGCATGCTCATGTTGCGAAGCCTCAACCTTCAGAAACAAACCATAGAGGACGGTGGAGAATTTGATTTTGACAGATAGTGTAAAAAGTAAAAATGGGACTCCTCTCGGTGTCCCATTTTCCCATTAAACACTATTACAAAATCCTTATTATGAATTTAAACACTTCTCCTACAGAACGAAAGCAATTCTATTCACTTCTTGAAATCGGCTGCAAAAATACTGCTTTTTTCTCAATTGGGTAATGGCCGAAAGGTCGATTAACTTTTATTAACTGCCATGACAATAGCTACTCACACGTTGGGATGTAAATTAAACTTTGCGGAGACCAGTCATTTACAACGTCAGTTTGAAAAAGCAGGTTTTAACATTGTAGGCTATCACGAAAGGGCTGATATCTATATTATCAACACTTGCACCGTGACCGCCATCGCTGAAAAGAAATGCCGCAACGCCATCCGCCAAGCTGTGGCACTGAATCCCACAGCCGTGGTGGCAGTGATAGGATGCTTTGCCCAAAACGGAGCCGAACAGATAGCCAAAATTCCTGGCGTAAGTATCATATTGGGCAACGACCAAAAGCATCGGCTACTCGAAATCCTTACCGAACAGGGCTTTAAGCCCAGCTCAGCACCACGAGTGGAGACCGAGGAGCCTAAGTCGTTCCAACTCTCTTTCTCAGGAGAAGACCGCACTCGTACCTTTTTCAAAATTCAGGACGGCTGCGACTATTTCTGCAGCTACTGCGCTATTCCCCTGGCACGCGGAAGGAGCCGAAGCGCCACCATTGAGGAGACGGTGTCCATGGCTCGCACCATCGCGGCAACTGGCACCCGCGAGATTGTGCTGACAGGTGTCAACACCGGTACCTTCGGTCAACAACGCGGTGAACAATTCGTTGAGCTGCTACGCAGGCTCGACGACATTGAGGAGATTGCCCGTTACCGCATCTCCAGTATCGAACCGAACTTATTGACCGACGAAATTATCGACTTCGTCTCTACATCGCGCGCCTTCCTCCCCCACTTCCACATCCCCCTTCAAGCGGGCTCTGACAAAGTGCTACGGCTGATGCGCCGCCGCTACGATACTGCCCTATATGCCAGCCGTGTGGGGCACATCAAGTCGGTGATGCCCGATGCCTGTATCGCTGCCGATGTAATAGCTGGTTTCAACGGCGAGGACGACGAAACCTTCGCCCTCAGCAAGGTCTTTATCGACAGCCTGCCCATCTCCTACCTGCATGTTTTTCCCTATTCCGACCGCCCGAACACCGCCGCCTTGAGGATGCCTGAACGGGTGCCAGTCGCCCTACGTAAAGCTCGCAGCCAAGAGCTACACCTCCTTTCCAACCACAAACGCCAAGCCTTTGTAGAGAGCCAACTAGGCAAAGAACGAACAGTGTTGTGGGAACACAGCCTACACACTGATTCAACGGGAAATACCATGCAGGGGTGGACCGACAACTACATTCGTCTACATCGTCCCTTCGATGCCTCACTCGCAGGCAAAGTCACCCCCTTCTTAGTGGAGAAATCAACAATTGTTGATAACTTTGCTTGTGAAGATTGAACAATTAGACGTATCTTTGTTTTTTATTTTTGAAATGAGTACTCCTCTAAACGGGTTGAATTATAGTTTTATCCAATATATATAACACATCGTCTTTATAACAATTGTACCCTTATGAGCGGTCTATTTGGAGTTATTACCGAAAAACCATGTGCCACCGACCTGTTTTATGGCACCGATTATCACTCACATCTTGGTACCCGTCGTGCCGGTCTGAGCACCATCGACAACGACGTGATGCACCTCAACATCCACAACATCGAGAACACACAGTTCAAGACCAAGTTCTCCTCCGACATCCACGAGATGCTTGGGAACAAGGGCATTGGGGTTATCTCCGACACAGATGCCCAACCTATCGTGTGTAACTCGCACCTCGGACGCTTTGCCGTCTGCACGGTGTCGCGCATTAACAACATTAGTGAGCTGGAAGGCCTATGCCTCAGCAAAAACCAGCAGTTTACCGAGCTTAGCATGGGGCGCACCAATCCCTCTGAGCTTATAGCCCTGCTTATCACTCAGGGGAAGGACTTTGCCGACGGCATCACCAATGTATACAATTTGGTGCGAGGCAGCGTCTCCTTCCTCATCCTCACCAACAACGGCATCATCGCCGCCCGCGACCGCTATGGCCGCACACCTCTTACTATCGGCCGACGCGACAACGACTATGCTGTTGCCTCCGAGAGCCATAGCTATGTGAACCTCGGATTCACCACCATCTATCACGTCCAGCCTGGCGAGGCTGTACTCATCAACCACAACGGATTGACCCAACTGACCAAGCCAAGCGATAAGATGCAGATCTGCTCCTTCCTTTGGATCTACTATGGGTTCCCCTGCGTGGAGTATGAGGACATCAACGCCGAAGAGGTACGCTATCGTTTAGGCGAAGAGATGGGCCGCACCGACGACGTGGATGCCGACTATGTCTCGGGCATCCCCGACTCGGGCGTGGGCATGGCACTCGGCTATGCTATGGGCAAACACATCCCCTACAAACGCGGTATTCTAAAATACACCCCCACGTGGGCTCGCAGTTTCATGCCTGTCAACCAAGAGGCCCGCAGCCTTGTTGCCAAGATGAAACTCATCCCTTCGCGAAAAATGCTTGAGGGCAAAGAGGTGGTCTTCTGCGACGACAGTATAGTCCGTGGCACTCAGCTACGCGACCAAACCAAGATGCTGTACGCCAACGGCGTGAAACGCATCCATATCCGCATCAGCTGTCCTCCCCTCCTTCACGGCTGCAACTTCCTCAACTTCTCCACCTCCAAGACCGACCGCGAACTTATCACCCGCCGCGTCATTGAAGAGCTGGAACATGGCGAAGTACGAAACCTCGAAGCCTACAGCGACTCATCCTCCAAAGAGTACGCCACCATGGTTGAGACTATCCGCAAGACCATCGGTGTGGACACCCTGAAATTCAACACTCTCGACACCGTCTGCAAAGCTATCGGACTCCCGAAGTGCAAGATATGCACCCACTGTTTCGACGGCAGCTCTTTCGGTGATTAGGGCGATGGGGGGATTAGTGATTAGTGAATAGTGATTAGACGTTTGAAAAGATGAAAAAAATAGCCATACTTGCATTTCTACTGACGGCCATGGTGGGCAGCCACGCTCAGGCACCTATACCCGTGTCCGTCAAAGAACTTGCTCCCAACTTCGGCATACGCCCTAGTTTTCTCGACGACACCATCTTCCTCATCCGCTACCTCGACAGCCTTGGCGGAAGCAATACTGCCATGACCGACACCTGCGTCACCATCAATGCCAAGCTCATGGCCATGGAAAATGTGCTGCTCTACGATTATCGACACCAACACGACACAGTGTGGATCGATGCCTCGCACTTTATCGAAGACTATGGTTATTATTCTCAAAAAATCAAGGCTCTATCCGAAACTGTATTGCGACGCGCCCACGACTACATTGAGCGTGAGCATATCCGTCAGGACGCCATCCAGCAGACCTCGCTCAACCTCAGGAAGGATACCATCCACCGCAACCACCGCACCATCGTAAACGCTTGCGAGGGCATCGGCATCAGCGACAAAGCCCGCAAGAAGGAACTGAAAGACCTTTACTACGCCTACCTGTCAGTCTACAACCGCTATGACCTGTCGAACAAGCGCACCGACAGCCTCTATGCCGCCAGTCTCGACAGGTTCTCCCAGTTTCAGCAAAATGTGATAGAAAACCTCTTGAGCAACAGCAATTACCCTGCACGAATCAACAACTTTGGCAATACGTTGAAAGTGCGCTGCGGACACAACCACACCGATGTGCTACGATCCTATCAGCGAGTGTTCCGCCAAGCCACACCGCCACCCACCTTCTCAACCCTCACCCAATACTACGACTACATCGCCGCCCTGCAGAATATCGTCGACATCCAGAACAGCTACCTGACGGTTATCGACCTACGCGAGAAGATCGCCGCCACCAGCAAACGTATAGTCAACCTCTACGCCCCTGGCTTTCGCGATGTTGCCAAGACCTATCAAGAGGTTGCTGCCACCGTCAACATGATTCCGGCCTTCAACACGCAGCTTGATGCAGAGATATTCATCGACAACCTGAACGAATTCATACAGGTGCAGGAGTGCTACCTCCACGACTACGACCGACTGAAAAGCATCCAACAGCATGGCGACAGCATCACCCGCAACTGCACTTCCAAATATAGCGATATAGCCAAGAGCTACAAACAGATTCGTGAGGCCAACCCCATGACGCCCAAGTATCAGACCCTCGACGATGCCTCCCGTTTTGGTCTGGAGATGGCTGGTTTCGAGACTATCCAACGCCAGTACGACACCATCCTAGCCATGCGCCAACTTATCAACGCCACCCAAGACACCATCTCCAAAGGATGGATGTCGCACCTCATCGTCTACAACGGCTACCAGAACATCCGCAAACACTATGCACTCACCCCCACCTTTATTGACGTCAAAGGTGGAACCCTCTTCATCGAAAGCCTCAACGACTTCTACGACATGCAAAACAACTGCCTGCGCGCCATCAAACTATACGACCAATACCGCCAACTTGATGCCGCCATACAGCCCGGCCTTCAGCCATTCCGCAACCTAAAAAAGGCTTATAGCCGCCTCGACAAAGAGTATCTTAACCTCAAAGCCATCAACCACCTATCCGAGCTCTACATCTACATCCGACAACTCGAAGCCGTCATCACCGTACAAGAGACTTTCGCCGAACTGCTCAAGGGCACCGAGGCCCATGTGGTCGACAACCGCCTTAGGAATATCAAAGAGACCGAACAAATTGAGGCAATTCTAGGACTATAAATAGACCTTTTATCAATCCATCAATAATCAATCTCATCCATTATGAAGTCAATAGCCATCATTCTTTCGGGTTGCGGCAATCGCGACGGCAGCGAGCTGCAAGAGACCCTTTCACTAATGCTTGCTATCGATCGCCGCGGCTGGCGGTATCAATGCTTCGCCCCCGAAGGGCAGTACACAGTTGTCAGCCACCTCGATGGCAACGAGTGCGGCACACGCGACATCTTTGTCGAATCGGCCCGCATAGCCCGTGGCGACATCAAGTCCCTCTCTCAGTTCAATCCCGAAAACTTCGATGCTCTTGCCCTCCCCGGTGGCATGGGTGCCGCGCGCAATTTGTCGACCTTTGCATTCGATGGTCCTAACATGACGGTCCGTCCCGATGTCGAAAAAGCCATCCTTGATACCTTCCACCTCCACAAGCCTATCTTAGCCATGTGCATAGCACCCATGGTACTGGCCAAGGTTCTTGGTCCCAAAGGTGTAACCCTCACCCTAGGCCAGCCCTGCCCTCCAGCCGACGTGGCCAAGCAACTGGGCGCAAAAGTCCAAAACTGCACCTCCACCGAGGTCTGCAAAGATGACAAGAACCTCGTCTACACCACCCCAGCCTATATGGTAGCCACCCGCATCAGTGAGATTTTCGAGGGTGCCGACAACCTTGTCCGCTGCTTAGAATAGCGCCTCCTATAGGGATATCTAGTTGGTCTTGAATCTTTGCTCAGAGATGAAAGGCAAAGCTGAACGAGACCTGTGAGGGGTTGGCCAAGGCCAGGTCGGGATGTTGGCGCATGATGCAGTTCCTAACCCAATAGGCCACTACGGCACAACTGGTTCCAATCAGGGCCCCTGCTACCACATCAGTGGGATAGTGCGCACCGATATAGAGCCGGCTATAGGCTACGCCTGTGGCCCATAGGTATGAGGGAATTACCACATACCACCGAGGATAGATGAGCGACAGCGAGGTGGCTGTGGCAAAGCAGAAGGAGGTATGTCCGGACGGGAAAGAGGGATCTGGCAGTGGTTGCAGGCAGACCAAGTCGGAGGCATGGGCTACGTAAGGGCGAGGGCGATTGATGAGATATTTGAGCGACATGGTCACACCAGCCGTCAGCAGCCAAGAGCCGCCCAACTCGGCTGCATTGTATAGTACTTGGCGGTCGCCTGTTGCCCACCCGTACAGGCCATGTCCTATGGCAGGCACAGGTGAGAGTGCCAAACTGTTGCTCACCGCTGTCCAATATCGGTTGTGTGTGGGAGTGCGCCGTTGTTGGATGGAGTAGAGGGTTTCAAAATCGTGGTCACGTGGAGGGGGGAGCGTGTCCCCCCTAGACCACGGAGCCGCAACTATCAGTAATATGATTATCGTAAAACAATGTCGACGCATTGGAGATAGGGATGTTAGCATTGATTGGGGTTGCTGCGACATTTTTCAATCTCATCAACCACCCACTTCTGGGTCATATCAAAAATCTGGTCAAGCGGACGGGACAACTTTTCGATAAGGATGTGGGTGTTGTCTTGGTGTTCCATGTTTTCTAGAGCCGAAGCTACCAGGCCCCAGTCGTGTATGGAGCAGAGCAGGGGGATGAAGTTGTGCATTTCGAAATTGCTTATCACCATATTGTCGACTCCTTCGGTCTCGATGCGACTATGGGCACGAGCCAAGCGTATCTCACCCACCTCTTCCAACACATGGAGGTATTTCTCGTACAACACATATTCGTTGAGTAAAAACGCGACCTGACGGTCGGACAGACGATTCCACACGGCGGTGGGAAGGGGTTTGGAGACAAAACGCCCTATCATAAACGACCCAGCACGGAGTCCCGACAGTCCGTTGTCGAGACAGATCTGCGACACGGTCTGGAAGAAATGGACCTTACGGGTGTTGCCCAAGAGGTTGAACACACGCGATTGGTCTTGATGGGACCCCATCTTGCTCTGCAGCACCTGCTGTACGTATTGGTCGGAGTGGTCGCTGTACCAATTATTCACAATTCCTTTGGCCACCTCGGGTTTGTCTTGCAATTCAAGGCGGATAAGGCGTGCAAGTTTGTCCAAATCGTCAATCACAGAGGCTTGCTCGCTGGTGACAATTTCCTGATAGGTTTCGTAGGCGCTCTTCATATCGTTGAAGAACTGCACCTCGTCGGGGGCTAGCTGGACTTTCTCACCACGGAGGAACTTAGTGAAGCGTGCAGGCTTAAAGACTGCGTCGCCCTTGAAAATAGTCTGGCGGTGACTGGAAAGGGTAATGTGGTCTAATTCTTTTAACACCTGCCCCTCGCTGTTGACCAACACGCGTTCGCCATCGCGAATCTCGGAACGGATGCCGTATTTGTTGAGATTGACCAAGGCAGGAATACCGTAGCCACGGCAGGCTGTCACCACATGGATGGCGGCAGGGCTGAGGCTAAGGATGGCATGAACCTCGTTGAGCACAATGGTATCCTCGGGAACAAAGCGTTCCTGACAGAGGCACACTTGATTGCCTTTGGCAGCCATCTCTCGCGCCTTGCTGGCACTGAAGCACAGCACGGCGGTGATGGCGGTACGAGGCAGCACACTCAGCCCTCCACCGAAGTATTGCAACTTTTTTAGGGATTGATCGTCAATTGCAGCAGAGACTATCTGACGCAAGTGGTAAGGCTTGATAATATCCATGACGTGCTGCTTCTGGATGCGCCCCTCGCGCAGGAGGTCGATGGCGGAGATAAGCGCAGAACGGCCAGTTAGTTCCGACATATTGAGTTGCAGCACGGAGAACATGCTCAGCTGGTTGGGGCGAGACTCGACGGCAAACTCGATTGTGACGGGCGAATGATAGCGTTCCTCCAACTTGACAAGCAGAGGATGGAAATGGAACACGGCAGGGAACTTCTCCTTAATGTCCTCACGGTTGGTATAGGAGCGGTCCTCGGAGGTGACATCGCCCGTCATTATTTCCTCACCAAAGATGTTGCGATAACTCTCAAGTTGACTGCCCTTGCCAGTGCGGCTGTGGCGACTGTAGAGCACGCCTGGATAGGACTCGTTGTTGCCTATGGTCCACACCATCCGCTGCAAGATGAACGAAGGGAAGGCCTGTCGGCCCTGCATAAAGGTCAGTATGAGGTCCTGATTTTCTATATAGAAGTCGCGGACATGCTCCAATAGCTTCTGCACTTGGTAGTAAGCATCGGTCAACAAGCGGTCGCCATCTTCACGAGCCGCACGGATGAGAGCCTCCATGGTGACGATACGTTCGCGCTGTTCTGAATCAGAGAGTTTTATATCCGACTCTTCGTACTTGCTTTCTTTGCCCAACATTTCTGCAATGGTATGGAGGGTGGAGAGGTAGACTCTGTTGGCCATGGTGGCTCGAGAACCCTTGCACGCCATTGCCTCATAGGCGGTACGGGTCACGCCAATGTTCAACTGGGTGGGCATCAGTCCGGGAATGTACTGGGGCATGGCACACCGGATGGCAAAGACCAAAGGATGGACGCTATCGCCCAGTTTCTGATTGGTCATCACTTCCAGATAATGGATGGCCTGACGCAGGCGTTCCTCTAAGTGTTCGGGATGTTTGAAACACTCGGCAGTAAGAATCACGAAGTCGGGCACAGGGTAGCAGTTTTGCGTCAGTTCCACCAGCATACGTCCCTTGTGGCTTATCTCGTCGTCGGTGAAATGGCGGTCGGTCAATGGGGTTATCAGCTCATCATTGTCGGGTATGGGATGGCTTTCCACGTAGCGGATAATCGTCTCACGGAACTCTTTTCTCAGTTTCGACAGGCATTGCAGCTGGTCGGGAGTGGCGGTGCCATCATGCTCAGCAAGCAACAGTCGCAAGTAGCTTTCTTTTTCTTCACCTCGAGCCTTGAGCAGCCAATACATATCGTACCACCGAGGGGGGAACTCGTGTCGCTCGCCATTTTTTTCATATCGGTAGATGACTGTACCGGGCTTATTGCCTTCTAGGGTATTGTTCACATCGTCAACATCGCAGTTGAAGACTTCGGGGCCTTGCTCAGCAAAACGCCGAACCATGTAGTAGTTGGGATAACTAGCTCTGATTAGTATTTCCATAATTGAGTTTTTTTTTGTGATTGGTGATTAGATATATAGAGACTTGTGACCAGTGACACGAGATTTAGTGATTGGTGATTAGTGAATAGTGATTAGACAAATGAACGCGGCAGACAAATATTAATTTTTAATTCTTAATTTTAAATTTATAGTGACCAGTGACACGATAGCGCTCTTATCACTGGTCACTGGTCACTGGTCACAAAATTTCACTTCTCAATTTTTAATTTGATAATATAATTGCATGCAGAATCAATCATGTTGTCGCGACCGAGGGTTTGGGCAGCCTGTCGGTCGAAGGGCAGCAGAATATCGGGTGGCACCCCGTTTTCGTAGTTTTTGCCGTCGAGAGCCCTTGTGCGGGTGACGGGCAGGCGGTAGCGCCAGCCGTTGGGCAGATAGCCCATCGAAGGGAGCCCCAACCCACCACTAGTGGTGTCGCCCATCAGCACCATATTGTCGTAGGCCTGAGTGCAGATGGCGAAGACGCTGGTGGCGCTGAAACAGCCTTTGTCGATCAGCACCACCACCGGGCGGGTGAAGACCGTGGTGTCGTCCGTCATATCGGGGGCGTAGGTGTCCACCCACGGGGTGAAGTCGTCATGGTCTGGGCCAGACTTAATCTGGCTGCTGTAGAGCCGCTGCCCGTGCGAAGGCATCAAGCTCAGAATGTTGATTACATTAGAGAGGGTGCCGCCTCCGTTGCCACGCAAGTCTAGCACCATACCTTGGGCCTCGGGGTAGGAACGTATGATGCGGCGGAAGAGTGGCACCGACACCGTATTGCTGAAAGAGCCATAGTATATGTAAAGCACCTTGCCGTCACACAACCCCTTGTGCACCATGCCGCCGGTGCTGTGGTAGCCGACACCAAGATAATTCAGCACCAAGGTATTAACGTCTATTCCTCCTTCAGCATAAAAGCGATAGTAGAGGGAGTCGGCACGCGACACGTCGAAACCTGCATAGAGGTTCACATGCCCGTCGTTGAGGATATTGAGCATAGTAGCACAGACTGAGAAGAGGCTGTCGGCCGTCATGCCACTGTAGACACGCGGGCGAAGGCTGTCGTAGACCGCCTGCCAGTCGACCTCCTTCACTTCAAAAAGGGAATACTGTTGGTCGAACCGCTGCCAGAGATAGTCAAAGGTGTTGGGCGCAGTGGCAGGTAGGTCGTCACCCATCAGGGCTTTCTCGCACGATGCCATTGCTAGAGTGGCAAATATTAAGAGAATATAATGAATAGATTTCATAGATACAGATAATTGATTGGTTATTAACAGACCCTCTATTTAAGTATAAAACCAAGATGGACTAGGAGCGCATGGTCGGCACATTGAAACAGGTGTGGAGCTGTCACCCCGTCGACGGAGGAATGTGAGGTAAGGTAGCCCCATCGATACGACAGTCCAATCCTGTTGCCATTGCCTAGCACTAGCGTAGCACCCAAATCGGTAGCGACGCCTGTGGCGGGTGTTAGATAGGTATGGTACTGGTCGAAAACGTTGACTGAGGGGTTGGATATCTCTTGGTCGAAGTTGTCCATATAGGAGAAACCCGGCCTCATCACAAGTGCGAGTGCGTTCAACTGGAGCTTGGCATGAAAGAGCCACGAGCACAGCCTGTATTCGGCACATCCCTCGAGGTTGAGCCTAGCGAAATTGCCAAAAGCCATATTGGCATTGCCCAGAGAGCTATTGTAACGGATGTCGAAAAGGTCGTCGACCGAGCCTCCAAGCCAAAGGCGTATAGGGCTACCCGTATCAAGTTTACGCCACACCCTGAAGCCCACGACAGGATGGCCTCCATAGGCTTGGATATAGCCAGTGCCTAACTTCAGTCCATAGGCTCCACCACTGGCCGACAGATAGGCCTCGTAGCGCCAGTCGGGCTTCTGTATGCAGAGGGAGACTTCGGGATGTAGTTGCAGGCCTTGATAGGTGAGAGGCGAGGCCCCTAAATCGCGATAGAGGCCGTACCCGACACCACCTTGCAAGTGGAGAAAAATGTGGGTGGCGCTGTCCGGTTGGGCGTAGAGGGACGGAAGCATCAGTAGGCAGAAAAGGGTGAGCAGAAACAGTCGTCTCATATTTTTTTTGTCAAAAATGTTACTATTCAAAAAAAAAGATTTATCTTTGCAATTCGATTACAAAAGTACAATTTTTTTTTTAATTAGATAAGAATAAATACATAAATACAATGAAGACAGTTAGAAAGAATTCCTTTTTTACGGTTGTTGCGCTTACCTTTTTGTCGGTAGGCTGCCTCATTTCCTGTAATCAGAACTCTCAAAACGGGCCTACGGTGCACGAAATGCAGACCCGTTTGGACGAAATCATGAAGGAGTATCAAGAGATGCAGCAAAACTGTGACGAGTACTCCCAACAACTGGCACAGAGAGACAGCTCCATCCAGGCGCAGGCTGCCGAAATCCAAAACCTGATTGACCAACTGAACAACTGCGGTTCCAAGGGCACCGTGGTCAAAGGCTCTAAATCTGGCAAGGGCGGCAATGGCGTCAGCTCTGCAAAACTCAGAAAACTGAATGCCCAGCTCGAAGCCAAAAAGGCTGAGATAGCATACCTTCAGGAGCGCCTCGACAAACAGACTGCCGAGCTCAACGACCTGAGAAACGCTGAGGGCTATAGCGACCTCGAAACCATCGCACGCCTCAAGCGTTTGGTGAAAGAGCAGGATGCCCGCATCGTCGCCCTCTCGAACGACAAGGTTGCCCTCACCAATATCAACGACTCCCTCACTGCCCACATGGCCTACCTCCTTGGTCAGCGTTCCGACAATGCTGCCAACGTCAATGCCGAGGCAGCTGCTCAGATTGCTCTGCTGCAAGGCCAGGTGGCCACTCAGCAGGCTGAGATTGCCCGCCTGCAAGAGGACCTCGCCAACCAGATTGCTCTCGTCAATGAGGCCAACGCCAATGCACGCAATGCCAAAGCCGAGGCTGAGAAAGCAGCCGCCAGCACCAAGGAGAATGTTGCCAAGACCAAGGGTACCATCAACAAGAAGCTGGCTCAACTGCAGGCCCAGTGCGACGAATATCTTGAAGAGCTGGAGCGTCTGCGTGCTGAGAATATCATTCTCCGCAACGAGAATGACAGCCTGCGCAACGAGGTGGTTTCTATCAAACGCAATGCCGAGAACGTGGCTGTTGAGAACGCCAAAATGGCTGCCAAGGTAAGCCGTGCTTCTGTCCTCACCGCCTCTGACATCGAGGTGACTCCTCTCAAGCGCCTCTCCAACGGCACCGGCCGCCCCACTTCACGTGCCTCTGCAACCAGCGCCTTCCGCATCGATGGTCTCCTGTTGGCCAACAACGTTGTGGAGCCCGGCACCATCACCATCTATGCCGTCATCACCTCTCCCTCCAACATCGCCCTGCACAATGGCACCGTGGAGCAGAAGTTTGATGCCAACGGTGTGCGTACCACCTACACTACCGTTCAGGCATTTGAATTTACGGGCGACACCCGTGAGTTCGACATGAGCTGGTATAAGGACGACGAGATGGAGCTGGAATCAGGCATCTACCACGTCACCCTCTATACTAACGGCAATAAGATCGGCGAGACCCAGTTCAAGCTGAAGTAATCCACCAGGCGGCGAAAGAGGCAAGAGCTGCCCGTCGTCGGCCTGCAATACAAAACAACGTGAATGTCTAATCAGACAAAATACAACTCCTACCGTCAGACATTCCCCGAGTTTGTCTACGAGAGTTACCAATACGATGTGCAGCCCGATGGGTTGCACATCGTTTTTACATTCCACATCGGTGACAGCATCTGCTTCCACCCCACTTCGGTAGTTGTCGCCCGGCCTTTCCTGCACTTCGACCAGCCTACTGAGTTGATGGACCGCCTCATCTTCAACATAGGAATGGCCGAACTGGTCAGCTATTGGAAATGCCTCTGTCCGCCATGCGTCAAAGTGGAATGCGGCTCACTCAATGAGAGCCAACGGAATTTCTGGAAGAACGTCTACTACCATGGACTAGGGGAATTCTTTTATACCAATGGTATCGAAGCCTCTATCACCGATTTTATGGACATAGTCGCCCCCAACGAGTATGCCCCCTGCAGCCTATCCCCTTCCACCACTGCAGCCAACGACTACTTGGTTCCTATTGGAGGTGGCAAAGACTCAGTGGTGACCCTCGACCTGCTTCGCGAGAATGCCAAGGGCCGTGTTGTACCGATGATTATGAACCCCCGAGGGGCGACCGTCGGCTGCATCGAGGCCGCCGGCTATACACTCGACGACGTGGCGGTAGTCAAACGCAACATAGACTCCAAGCTATTGGAATTGAACAGTGAGGGCTGTCTCAACGGCCATACTCCGTTCAGTGCCATGCTTGCATTCTATACCATCCTCACCGCCCAGCTCAGCGGCATTGGCAACATTGCCCTCTCCAACGAGGACAGCGCCAACGAGGCCACCGTGGTGGGCACCTCGGTCAACCACCAATATTCTAAGAGCCTCGCATTCGAGAACGACTTCCGTCATTATGTGGACCAATATGTTGGCAAAGGGCTCAACTACTTCAGCTTCCTCCGTCCCCTTTCGGAGCTGCAAATAGCCATGCTCTTCAGCCGCACTGACCGATATTACGACATCTTCCGTAGCTGCAACGTAGGTAGCAAACAGGACATCTGGTGCGGACATTGTGCCAAATGCCTGTTTGCCTATATCATCCTCTCTCCCTTCATCCCGCCCCAACGGCTCAACGCCATCTTCGGCAAGGCAATGCTTGAGGATGGGGAACTCAAGCCCATCTTCAATCAACTGGTAGGCATTTCCGACACCAAGCCTTTTGAATGCGTTGGCACCATTGAAGAGGTACGTACGGCCCTCAGCCTGACTGCTCGACGTTGGTATTCCGACCAACTGCCCACGTTGCTGAAAGACTACCCACTGGGCGAGCCTACTACTCCGCTCGACAGGCTGTCGCCACACCACAATCTCAACAACCAAGAAATCGCCATACTCACACGCTATGTACAGGCACAAAGAGTTTGAATCGCTGCTCAGAGGCAGAAGCATCCTCATAGCCGGATACGGACGCGAAGGGAAAAGCACCCACAACCTGCTCCGCCGCCTCGTCCCCGACACCCCTATCACTATAGCCTCCAACGACCAAGAGATAGCCACTGCCCTCTCCAAAGCAAAGGAAGCGGGCACTCCTTTCGACCTTATTATCAAATCGCCCGGTATTCCGACCATGAAGTTTGAAGGTTTGTGCGACCTTGATACTATCACTTCGCAGACCGACCTGTTTCTTCAAGTCTATGGCGACCAAACCATCGGCATCACAGGCACCAAAGGAAAAAGCACCACCACTTCCCTTATCCACCATATACTCACCTGCAGCCTCGGCGACGACCACCACGTACTACTGGCTGGAAATATCGGGATTCCACTGTTGGACATTGTCGACCAACTCGACGACCAGACAATTGTCGTAGCCGAACTATCGTGCCACCAATTGGAGAATATACACCGCGCCCCCCATATAGGGGTTATCCTCAACCTTTTTCAAGAACATCTCGACCACTACCACGACTATCACGACTATCAAATGGCAAAGATGCAGATGATGGCATGCCAGCAGGTGGGCGACCACTGCTTCTACTGCTCCGACAACACCGAGTTGTGCCAAAGGGTTGCAGAACTAGCACCTAATACTACTACCACCCTGCACCCCTATTCGCTCGCCGAAGCCCGCCGAGCAGCCGTCGATCGGCTGACAACCAGCCTCCAAGGCGACCACAACCTATGCAATATCTTTGTCGCCAAGCAGGCTTGCTCGTTGATGGGCGTTTCCGAGACCCAGTTTGCCGAAGCCCTAGCCACTTTCCACGGCCTACAGCACCGACTCGAACTGGTGGGCACTTATCAAGGCATCACCTTCTACAACGACTCCATCAGCACCATTCCTCAGGCCTCTATCGCTGCGGTGGAGACCCTGCAGCATGTTGACACGCTCATACTTGGAGGTTTCGACCGAGGTATCGACTATTCTGCTTTGGAGAACTACCTCCTCTCTCCCACCCTGGCGGGGAGGCAAATACACAATATAGTGTTTGTAGGCGAGGCGGGACGTCGTCTCTATAAAAACCTATCCTCCAGACAGCCTAACCCATTGAGCAGCATGCACGCCATCCTAGTTGAAGACGACTACTCCAAAATAGTGGACTGGTGCTTTACCCACACCCAACCCGACACCATCTGCCTCCTTTCACCTGCCGCTGCCAGTTACGACAGCTTCAAGAACTTTGAAGAGAGAGGCAATACCTTTAAAGAACTAATCCGCAATCACAAATGAACTATTCCGACATCCGTCACGACCTCCACAACCACCCAGGTGTTTCTGGTGAAGAGCACTATGCCCACGATCTCATAGCCCATCAACTACCCCTGTACCATCCCGACAAGGTATTCCACCACGTAGGAGGTTACGGCATCATTGCCGTATGGGGCACCAATCCATCGCATCCCACCATTGCCATACGCGGCGACATTGACGCCCTACCCATCGGCCACCGCTGCGGCCACGACGGGCATACCACCATCCTGCTCCAGTTGGCTGAATATATAGCCCAACGGGGCTACCCCGATGGGCGCAATGTCCTCCTCATCTTCCAACCCGAAGAAGAGACCGGATTAGGAGCTCAGAAGATTATCGACGCCCAAATCCTTCAACAATACAATATCCGAGCCATCTACGGCCTACACAACCTTCCTGGATTCCCCCTCGGCACAGTGATACTGAACCGCCACACCTTTGCGGCCGCCTCCACCGGCATTATCTATCGTCTCACGGGACGTGCCACCCACGCCTCCACCCCCGAAAAGGGCATCAACCCCGGACTAGCCATAGCCGAGATTATCCAACAGTTCAACCGATTCAATAGCGACCCCAACGCCCTAGGCGACGACTTCCGACAAGCCACACTCATCTGTATACGTCACGGTGAAGAAGCCTTCGGCACCTCGGCAGGCAACGCCGATATCATGTTCACCCTCCGCGCCTTCACCAACGACACGATGGAGCATTTCATTGCCGATGCCAACAGCACCGTCGCACAAATAGCCTCACGCCATCATCTGCAGCTCCAACAAGCCCTCATAGAGCCTTTCCGCGCCACTGAGAACGACTCTCTCCACGTCGAGCATATCGAGGAGGTTTGCGGCTGCCGCTCACAATATGTTCTTACCCCCTTCCGTTGGTCGGAGGACTTTGCCAACTACCTGCAGTTGTATAAAGGGGCGATGTTCGGCATAGGAGCTGGCACCGACCACCACGAACTCCACCACCCCGACTACGACTTTCCCGACGAGCTCATCCCACTTGCCGCACAGGTATTCTTCAACTTAGTGAATGCCCAACTAATTTAGTTTCATCGGTCTATGCCGTTGTCCTTTTGAGCAGCAACCTCATCCGAAAAGCACGCAGACCTCTCCTTGACAAGCATAACACCAATCGGCCATATCGGATTATCAAATCATTTTTGAAAAAAGTCACATTTTCTGAGAAAAAGTTCGTATCTTTGCACTGCTGAATAATGGGATGTTCTTTTCAATATCCCTTTTAAAACTACTAGTAACTAATCATTTACCCAACCCACCCGCTCACTGTTTTAGAAATAAAACCCGACATTCTTATAGTAAATCATCATATATACCATGAAGAAAATACTACTCTCATTTGCCCTGTTGGCCTTTGTCTGCAGCGTCGCTGCACAAGAAATCAGCCAACCCGAATTTGACGGCCAGAGCTGCACCAGCATCATGGTAGGCAAAAAAGCCTCCAAGGACGGCAGTGTCATCACCTCTCACACCTGTGACGGCCGCTATCGCACCTGGATGTACATGGAACCTGCCGAGGACCACGAGCCCGGCTCCGTCCACCTAGTCTACAAAGGCACCCTCCACACCTTCTTCCGTGGCGACACCACGGGTGTACGTCTAGCTGGTGCCATCCCCGAGGTGGCCCACACCTATGCCTACCTCAACACCGCCTATCCTTGCCTCAACGAGCACCAACTCGCCATCGGCGAAAGCACTTTTAGCGGTCCCGACACATTGGTCAACCCTGCAGGTATGTTCCTTATCGAGGAACTTGAGCGCATCGCCCTCCAGCGCTGCACCACCGCACGCGACGCCATCCGCCTCATTGGCGACCTCATCAAAATCTACGGTTATGGCGACGGAGGCGAATGCATCACCATTGCCGACCCTCACGAAGTGTGGCAGATGGAAATCCTTGGCGAAGGCAAGGGCAATATCGGAGGAGTTTGGGCGGCACAACGCATCCCCGACGACCAAGTGGGCGTGAGCTGCAACATCCCCCGTATCGGCCGTCTGCAACGTGGCAACACCGAATACTTCATGTGCTCCGACAATATCGAGTCTGTTGCCCGCCGCTACGGTCTCTGGGATGGCAAAGGTGAGTTCATCTTCTGGAAGGCTTTCAACAGCAGCTATGCCAATGGTAAGAACTTCCGCGAGCGCGAATACTTCATTCTCAGTCATCTTGCCCCCTCCCTCGAGCTCTCGATGGACATGCCCGAACTGCCCTTCTCCGTGCGTCCCGACAAGGATGTCGACGTCCGTGAGGTGATGGAACTCTTCCGCAGCACCTATGAAGGCACCGACCTCGACATGTGCCAGAATGTCAAGACCACCGTCACCCGCAAGGATAAGGCTGGCAAGACCTACGAAGACACCATCATTAGCCCCGTTGCCAATCCTTGGCTCAGCTCCACCATGCAGAAAACCCTCAACACCATTGCCCCCGGCACCATCCAATTCCGCCGCACCGTCAGCGTGGCATGGTGTTCCTACTCCTTTGTCGCCCAGCTACGTGATTGGCTGCCCGACTGCGTTGGTGGCGTGTGCTGGATGTCGGTCGACAACCCCGGCCAATCGCCCCGCGTGCCCATCTTCTGCGGCACCTCCGAACTGCCCCAGCCTTACAGCATTTGTGGCCATAAGGAATACAATCCCGACGCCATCCTCTGGAAGTATCGCAAGGCCAACAAACTGGCCACCGTCGCTTGGCAGCGCACCAAAGCTTCTATGCAGGCCGAGTTGAAGAGCCTTGAAGAGAAAGCCTTTAGCAGCCTCGAAGCCCTTGAGCGCGAAGTGACCCGTTACGACCGTCTGAGCCGCACCACCGATGTCCATGCTTCGCTCAACAACTTTACCCGCCAGCAATACGAGAACACCTCATTTGCTTGGAGCCAACTCGAAAGCAAATACTGGGCACTCTTCGGCATGGGATTCTAATTTGAAATAAGAGGTAAAAACTTAGAACTAAGAGGTGCCTGGCTGCCGCCAACACTTCTTAGTTCTTTTTTTACATCTTTCGTGTTTCTAGTAAATAGTGACCTGGGAATAGTGCGTTCCTCTCGCAGGTCACTGAAACATAAAGCCACTTCTATTAATTACATGTAATTAAAGTCTCTAATTCTTATCGAATTCAAAATATGCAGTTTATAGATTCTCCAATTCTCTAATTCTTGATAAATAGAAAGCCCCATAAATAGAAACAATGGCCGACCTCGAAGACAAATATCGTGAGATGACCGAAACGCCAGTCCCCCGACTGGTCGTGCGGTTGGCCATACCCTCCATGATCAGCATGGTGGTCACAGCATTCTACAATGTCGTCGACACTGCCTTTATCGGGCACCTCTCTACCGAAGCCACCGCCGGCATCGGCATCTCTTTTGCCTACATGGTATTCATCCAGGCTATTGGATTCTTCTTTGGCCACGGTTCAGGCAATTATATCTCACGTTCCCTAGGAGCCAGGCAATTCTCACAAGCCAGCACCATGGCTGCCGTAGGGTTCTTCTCTCCCATCATCCTAGGCACAATCGCTGCCCTGATATGCTTGCCACTCTTACCCCAACTCGCCACGCTCCTAGGGGCCCCAGCCAATGTAGTGCCTTATGCGTGCAACTACCTCCGATATATCCTTATTGCCTCCCCTTTTATGATGTCGGCATTGACGCTCAACAATCAATTGCGTCTGCAAGGCAACGCCCGGTTCGGCATGATAGGCATTGTCAGCGGTGCTATACTCAACATCGCTCTCGACCCCCTTTTCATCTATGTATTCAAACTCGGAGTCTCTGGTGCCTCACTTGCCACCGCCATCAGCCAACTCTTTGCATGGTTTCTACTGCTTAGAGGCACCATGAAAGGCGAGTCTGTTCACATACGCCTATCCAACTTCAAGCCATCATGGGCTGCCTATCGTGAAATATTAGCCGGAGGCCTCCCCTCTCTCTTCCGTCAGGTCTTTAACTGCACTTCGGTCATTATGCTCAACTACGCTGCAGCGCATTTCGCCCCTATTGGACAAGAAGACTCGTCCGTTGCAGCATTCGCCGTCGTATCGCGCACCACCATGTTTGCCTACTCTCTGATACTCGGCTTCACGCAAGGATTCCAACCCGTATGCGGTTTCAACTACGGCGCACGCCTATACGCCAGAGTCAAACAGTCTTACCTCTTCACCCTAATTGTCACTACCAGCATGCTGACCGTCCTGTCGCTCCTAGGCTACCTCTTTGCTCCACAAATCGTCGCCATATTCCGAAGCGAGGACCCCGTCCTGCTCGACATCGGCATCCAAGCCCTCCGCTGGCAATGTGTGGTATTCCCTCTCTGCACTCTTGCTACCGCCACCAATATGCTCTTTCAAAACATACGCCTCACCTTCCCAGCCACCCTGCTCGCCATCGGGCGCCAAGGGCTATTCTTTATTCCTGCCCTAATTATTCTTCCTCACCACCTCGGCCTGCAGGGCGTAGAGATGAGCCAGGCTGTCGCCGACCTCTGCACCTGCCTTCTCGCCATCCCCTTCGCCATTTGGATAACCCGCAAACTATCCAAACAAGAATCCCTTGCCTCGTAACCGTGGCAAGGGATTCTTGTTTTTGCGGCGACAGTCGCAGTGGACAACGGAAAAGAGTTACAGCTTTTTGCCGCCAAGACCGATTGAACCAGTCGAACCCGTGGAACCGGTTGAGCCAGTAGAACCAGTGTTTCCCGTCGTACCCGTCGTACCCGTAGTGTTGCTGGCCATGGTAGGCTTCATAATCTGGATATAAGAGGGCGACTTGATGGTCTGTCCTGCCACCGACACCGAGGGACGGATGCGCAGGCCTACCTGCGACGAAGTGCCTTGGCTGTTGAAGCTGCTGGCGAAGGTCTTGAGCGACTCCAAACCCTCGGAGGAGAACAGGCGATACAAATCCGTACTTACACCCAGCGGCACCGTAGTAGTGTTGTTGGCAACAATGTTATAGTTCTGGTTTGTAACACCCGTGGCAAATTCGGTCTTAGCGATGTCCAATGCCCAATCCATCATGGTGAGGAGAGCCGTCCTAGTGGTAGGATTCTTCACGTTGATGTTCACATTCAGCGCAAGCGGAACACTCTTAGTCGTGATGGCTGAGACCAATTTCACCACATCCGTGGCGGAGATATTGCCGCTCGTCACATTTTTCACATTCACACCCGCCACCGACACATTCGACACATCCTTCAGCGTATACTCGCAATTAGCTAAATTGGCGATACTCGAAAGGTTGTTCGCCAGATTGTCCAAAAAGGTGCAAGACCCAAACAGCAGGCTACCTGCAACAATTACAGCAATTAACGTTCTTTTCATAAAGCAAAAATATTAATGTTTAACCACTGCAAATTTACACAAAAATCCGCACACAGAGGAAAATGTTGAGATTATTTTCCTCCAAGTCGAAAAAAGTGCGTATCTTTGCAGAGAAATACAAAAACAATCATCGAGATAACATAGGATGTATTAGGCTATTATCACACAAGAATGAGAAGAACAGAAATCACACAGAGAATAAAGAAAGAACTATCGGGGCTTCCTTATGATATGGAGGTATGGATTTATGGTAGCGAAGCCCGTGGTGATGCTCTTCCCGATTCGGATATAGATTTGCTCATATTGTTCAACCAACACGAGGTTTCTCATCAAGATGAAATACGACTGTATGATGTAACATATCCAATTGAGTTAGACACGGGAGTGGCCATCAGCCTTTTTATCCTTCCCAAACATCAATGGGAAGCTTGCATGACCCCATTTCGAGATAATGTATTAACCGACAGAATAAGGCTGTAGCATGCTCAACAATCAAGACAGAATCAACATTGTTCGGTTTAGAATTGAAAATGCCGAAGCCACCCTGACCGAATCCCTGAATCAGATAAGGTATGGGTACTATAAAACTGCAGTAAATAGAATGTACTACGCCTGCTACTACGCCGCAAGCGCTTTACTCATCACTAATGGCATTGTCACGAAGACTCATGATGGAGTATTACAGATGTTGAGTTTACATTATATCAAAACAGGAGTACTTCCTCTAGAATATGGGAGAATATATCGCAACCTGTTTGATAAACGCTCTTCGGGTGACTATGAGGATTTCTTCTATCATACTATGGAATCCACAGAAGCATTGTATCCAGATGCCAAGTCTTTCGTGAAAAAAATGAAGGATTTGGTTTATAACTGGTTAGACAAGCAAAACGACAAATATAAAACCAATATATAAATTACTTTGCATGTTTGCAGCAAAGAATGGTAACAATTTATTAATACAAAATTAATACAAACCATTAAGAACAAGACAAATATAGGGCAATAGAATAGTAAAACATAGACACAATTAAGCGTTTTTGCTTTCAATAGTAGCACTCGGAACCTAGACAATTTCGCATTTGCTATACACCAAAATTGAAGCGAGACGCTCGTGAGTAATCGCGAGCTTCTTTGTTTGGTGTATAGGTAGTCTAGGACCTCGAGTGCCGACAAAAAAGACTCGCGGTTTTTTATTTATGCAAATACCAATAGGACAACTCATACGGGAAGAACTTCGGCGGCAGGGCCACACTAACGAATGGCTCGCCGAGCGCATCAACGTCCATCCTCGCACGGTGCAAAAGATATTTCTCAAACCCACCATCGACACCCAACAGTTGTTGGCTATCAGTTTGGCTCTTGGCGTAGATTTCTTTCGTTTATATTCAGATTTGATAGAGAGGTAATCAAGCCTCAGATTCTGCCACATGGTCAATAGCATCGTGGTCGATAGGATATGAGACAATCATATTATCGTATAGATACTCTGGGGCAATGTCGATTGTTCCATTTGCCCATGTAACAGTCCAGCCGTCGAGTGCAATGTTGAAAAAGACTTCGGGATTCTCTAGATCTTTGAATAAAGCGTAACTCTTTATCAACGGCTTGCAGTCAAACTTCCCCTTCCGACCATTGTTAAACTGCAACTCTAAATAGTAATTTTCCATTGGTTTTGCACCAACTACCCATATCAGATTATCCTTGTGTTCCATAATTCAGTCTAATGGTTTTATAGATGTCACTGGTTCACCCTTCTCCATTCTGAGCCAATTTTCACGAAGCTCCTCTTTATGTTGGTCGAGCCATTCAAAGACTAAACGCAATGCCTGCCGAGGCATCTCCCCCTTTACTTTTCCCGTTTCTATATCGATAATGGCATGATAGTCATTATATCTGACATGGAAATGCGGTGGGTTATGGTCGGGAAAGTACATTGTAATCACAATTCCATAAAAGCGACTTATTTCAGGCATATATCATAATTTGATTATGCAAAAATACGTATTTTTTTTCATATAAAAGAAAATAGTAATTAATAAGACTCCGCAACCGTTGCATTCTTGTAACGGCACCGCGCCCGAAACGGGCACCGTGCCTGTTTGAGGCGTGACCAATACTAGGGAATAGTCGTAAATTTGCATTGTGATTTATATCATAGGAGTATTCCGAAAAGCCGTAAAATGAGTAGGGAAACATTAAATCTTCAACATCATGAAAGAGAAAAAACAAGATAAAAAGTGTCCCGTAGATCAATTATCAGTTAATAAATCAATGTTGTCATGAAGAAGCATGTTTTGATAAAGAATACCAATATGGCCGTCTGCACATTACTCTCGCTGTTTGTGTTGTTTGGCTGTACCGAGAAGGAGAAAACCACTTATAATATTCCAACAGTTACCACTGGTAACAACACCGTGTATACAGAAAGTCAGTCTGTCACATGTAACGGAACAGTCACAAACGATGGAGGAACAATCGTAACAGACAGAGGTATCTGCTATATGAAGGGGAATAGTATCCCCACCTTGTCAAACATAAAAGTGTCGGGGGGTAGTGGACAAGGAACATTCTCATGCTCCTTTAATGTTGCAGCCCAGGGTACATATAGCTATCGAGCCTATGCTACAAACAGCGAGGGCACTGCTTACGGTGATGTCAAAACATTCACTATCACATCCGCACAATCAGCATCAGCAATTGTGCGATTTGGAAATGATGTATGGTATGATGATACTCCAAAGGCTAAATACGATAAATATAGTAATTCCCACAACTGGCTTTCACTATATTTATCTGATAATTCTCTCACAAAAGATGCTAGCATAGCTATAGTACCTTATTACGAAGACGAAGAGATCATACGTGGCAGCATTGTACCCACACCAGCAAACATTTGGCACGGAGGAGGAGGACCCATATACAATATTGTGAGCCAATATTATACAGGACCAACATATCAATGGGATTACCCTTATACAGAAGAGAGCTTCCATAGCTATTTTTTGTGTGATATTTATGTTTACTATGATATACAAAACCAATATCAAGGTTGGATTCCAAAAAATTTCACCATCAACCTCATCAACATTAATACAACAGAAAAAACATGTAGCATTACCGTTGAGGCAGCGATGATAAAGAAAATTGATGCCGACGATGATGCTGATTATAGCACAAATTATATTAATACCGCTGAAACACGGACATTAAAGATAGAAGCATATAATATCCCATTAGAAATCAAATATTGGTAGGTAGAATCATTATGGCCGAGAAAAAGAACATTGAAGATATTCTTTCAAGAAGGGTCTTCTTTAAAAAAGCAGCCAAAGGGATGCTCCCTATGATAGGTTTGACACTATTTGGCAGTCCTATAATCCAATCTTGTACTCCTACTGACGATTGCAGAAACAGTTGTGAGATTACTTGTGAAGGCTCATGTATTGGAACCTGCACAACCTCTTGTTCTGGTTCTTGTACTACCACCTGCACGGGAAGTGCAGTAGGACAAGGTTGCAATAATGGTTGTACATCAGGATGCACCTCATCTTGTGGTGGATGCTCAACAAGTTGTAGAAGTTCTTGTGGTGGTGGTTGCAGCTCAACATGCACGGGTACTTGCAAGAACGGATGTTCAACAACTTGTTCTGGTGCTTGTGGCAGCGGATGTTCTTCAGGATGCTCATCGTCGTGTGGGAGTGGTTGCTCGACAGGGTGCTCTAGTTCTTGCGGTAGCGGATGTTCGTCTGGATGCTCATCGTCATGTGGTAGCGGATGCTCTTCGGGTTGTTCATCATCATGTAGTGGAGGTTGTTCGTCAACATGTACAGGTAGTTGCACCACAACTTGCACAAGTTGTACCTCATCATGTGGAAATGGATGTGGTTCTGCCTGTATTGGCAATTGTGACGTTGGCTGTGCAAATAGTTGTACAGCCAATTGCGCTAATGGCTGCTCTAGTGGATGCTCATCAACTTGTAGTAGCGGGTGTTCTTCTAATTGTTCTGGTTCTTGTGGTAGTAGTTGTACAGGAGGTTGCAGTTCAGAATGTGCAACAGGGTGTACGGGTTCCTGTGGTGGTAGTTGCGCTACCTCATGTAGTACTTTATGCGGAGGTGCTTGTTATCATTCATGTGGCGGAACATGTAACGAGACATGTTCCGGAACATGTCATTACCTTAATACGTCAAGTGGTTGTTCAGGAACTTGTTATGGTAGTTGTTCTTTAACTTGTTCACAAACATGCTCCACATACTGCTATTCATCTTGTAGAAGTGTAGGAATTCATTAGTTTGTGAAACCATCTGAAATAAAAAAAAGTGACTCGACATGGCAGGATGGCATGGCGAAGAACATCACGTTCATAGTCACGAAGGACTGCCAGCTGGCTTGTAAGTATTGCTATTTGGTGGGGAAGAATGTGAAGGAGCGGATGTCGTGGGAGACGGCGAAGGAGTTTATTGACTATGTGCTGTCGAAGGAGGATGAGTTCCGCGAGGAGAGCGTGGTGTGGGACTTTATTGGTGGGGAGCCGTTCTTGGAAATTGAGCTTATTGACAAGATATGCGACTACCTCAAGTTGCGCATGTTCGAACTGAATCACCATTGGTTCAACAGCTACCGTTTCTCGTTCTCTACCAACGGCATCAACTACCACACGCCCGAGGTGCAACGCTTTATCCAGAAGAACCGCGACCACCTCAGCATCGGCATCACCATCGACGGCACGGAGAAGAAGCACGATCTCAACCGCGTATGGAAACAGGCAAAACCCGACGAGAACGGTATCATACACCCATCAGAGCGGGGCAGCTACAAGGACGTTGTGAAGAATATTCCGTTGTGGCTCTCGCAGTTCCCCGACGCGGGGACGAAGGTGACCATCAGCAGCGCGGACATTCCCTATATCACGGAAAGTGTGCTACACCTCTATTCGTTGGGTATCCATCAAGTGAATATCAACGTAGTGTTTGAGGATGTGTGGCAGGAAGGCGACGACAAGCGGTTTGAAGACCAGTTGATGCAATTGGCTGATGCCATCATTGACAACGGTTATTACCAAGAATACGCCTGCTCGTTCTTCAGCGAATATATCGGCAAACCTCTCGACCTTGTACGCGACAACCAGAACTGGTGCGGTGCTGGACGCATGCTGAGTGTGGACGCAGCTGGCAATCTATATCCCTGCACCCGCTTTGCCCAATACTCGTTACGGAATAAGAAAGCTCTTGTCATCGGGAACATTAAGGATGGCATCAACCAAAATCTGCTACGTCCTTTCCTAACACTCGACCGTACCACTCAAAGCCCACAGAAGTGCCTCGAATGCGAAGTGGCCTCGGGCTGTGCTTGGTGCCAGGGCGAAAACTACGACGCAGCACAGACCAACACCATCTACCAACGTGCAACGGCCATCTGCTTGATGCACAAGGCACGAGTGAGAGCCAATAACTACTATTGGAACAAGCTCTATCGCAAGCTGGAGTTGGAAAACCGCCGAGAAGAGTACGAGAAGAACAAACGTGTTGTGAAACCAGAAATCTGTTAAGGCCATGTTGCAATACTTAGTGATACTATTGGACGACACGTCGGTGAGCTATTGCCACTGTGACAATCCTTATAAAAAACGCCGATTGATAAGCCTCGACGACCTGAGAGCCGGCATCCTCTATGCTATGAAGGAGAACCTGATGATTCAGTTTGTCTACCCAGACTACGAACTGCCACAGGACTACCTTGACGTGATAGACACCATTGACCACCATGATATCGTGCCTTCACCGATGAAGGGGGATGTGGTGGTTTTAGGGACATACCCCGCCACTTCGTGGCACCCCTCTGTAGACATACCCCGGCCTAACGGCCACCCCTCTCAAGAGGGGACGGGGATGGCTGACGCGGTGATAGTGGTACGTCTCACGAAAAAGGAACTATTTGCTAATGGGGAGACTATAGCAGAGATGATACCCAAAGTGAAGCGGCTCAACATTGTCATCACCGACTTGGAGACTTTCACCGATGAGGACATCAAAGAGTACGAACAGGTGCTTGACCGACTGGCGAACATGCTGAAAGCGGAGTATCTCGGTGGCCACACACCGCAGTTGAACCTGCTGACCGACCGTATGATGCTCACCCATCCAAACCACTGTAACGCGGGGGTGGAGAACATCACCCTGGCACCCAACGGACGGTTCTATATCTGCCCTGCGTTCTACTACAGCGACCCGAATGACAGCATCGACCCTCAGAACATCCCTAACCAGCAGTTGTTGAGGCTCGACCACGCACCATTATGCCGACACTGTGATGCCTATCACTGCCGCCGATGTGTATGGCTGAACCGCAAGACAACACTAGAGGTGAACACCCCCAGCCATGAGCAGTGCATAGTGGCACACACCGAACGCAATGCTGCCCGCAAACTATTGTCGGCCATTCGCGAGCAGGCAACCTTTATGCCCGAAGTAGAAATCAAAGAGATCAACTATACCGACCCATTCGAGGTCAGAAAGGAATGGTAACCATGAAAGAAAAAGTAGGACAAGTAACTCCCGAAGAGCGCAACGAGATACAACAGCTCTTCGAACGCAAAAACGGCCTAAACGAACTGGCCAAAATACTCACACCCGACAATGATGCCCTGTACCAGAAACTGGTGAAAGACATGGGCGAGACTGGCACCAAGTTCCAGCAATGGTGGGACAGAATGTCGGCACAATATCAATGGAAAAGCACGCCTAAAGGCCATTGGGAAATCAACTTCGAGACGTGTGAAATCTTTTTATCGGAGGAGTAGACTATGCAATTACTTGGTGTGATAGGTGGGCAGGAGATAATTGTAATCCTGCTCATAGTGCTGATATTATTCGGTGGCAAAAAGATACCCGAACTAATGAAAGGTTTGGGTAAAGGCGTAAAAGAATACAAGAAAGCCATGAATGGAATAGAGGACGAAGTCAATTCCATTTCGGGTGACGCCTCTCCGCAACCACCCATGCAAGAGAGTAAGCCAGACGAGAGCCAAATCTGATGGCAGAGGGAAAAACATTCTGGGGACACGTAGAGGTGTTCCGCTGGGTGCTAATCCGAAGTGCTATAGTGGTCTTCGGAGTGGCAGTAGTGGCTTTCTGCTATAAAGATTTCGTTTTTGAACAACTTATTCTGGCCCCATGCAATACAGACTTCGTCACCTATAGGATTCTGTCGAAGATAGGGCTGGTTGCCAACGTAGGGCATATCGAGCTTATTAATATCAACCTAGCCTCGCAGTTGATGACTCACTTAAGCATATCGTTCTATCTTGCGTTAGTGTTAGCATTCCCATATCTAATTGTGGAACTATGGTTTTTTGTGTCACCCGCATTATACCGTTCCGAACGCCGTCCTGCAATAGTGGCAGTGGTGGCATTCTTTTTTCAATTTTTCCTAGGTATGGCGCTGGCCTATTTCCTTATATTCCCTCTTACATTCAACTTCCTTGGCACCTATCAAGTTAGTGCACGTGTAGAGAATCAAATATCTCTCAATTCATACATCAGCACCTTTATCGGACTCCTGTTCACTCTTGGGCTGGTGTTTGAACTACCAATCGCTGCCTTCTTTTTTGCCCGTATAGGCGTACTGAAGGCAACATTCCTTACACGCTATCGTAAAATTGCTGTGGTGCTAGTATTGGTGGCCGCAGCTTTGATTACACCCTCGACCGACGTGTTTACCATGTGCCTTGTCGCACTACCACTGTGGCTTCTTTACGAGTTTTCCATCATGGTGACTAAAAAGGCGGAGCCCAAGTAGGCAACTTAATCAACGGAGTTGTAAGGGCGCAAGTCACTCTCCTGCGCCGGAATGGAGTATCTTGTGTGAGGTGCCGCTATTATCGACTATTACATACAGGCCTTGCGGCAAGTGCCGCATGTCGATGCGGGCGGTCCCTGCAGCGTAATTGCTTTGCATAATTGTCCTCCCCATACTGTCGTATAGAGTCAGTCGCACAGGCTCATTAGTCCATACATACAATATGCCATTGGTAGGATTAGGCCATATATTTATCTGAGAAGCAGCGTACTCCAATGGAGCTATACCCAACGTAGAGCCTTCACCAAGGAAGAAGTCGTGAATCTCGTCGAAGTAGTCGATATCGTGAGTTGCCGGGTTGAGATACCAATTATGCGTGCCACCTATCACCTTAAGTAGTTGGAACTCTGCCTCACCACTATAGGTATACCGTATAAAACGCAGCCCATCATTCACGCGGTCGGGCAAAGTGTCAACAACGGGCGTGGTTTCACAATGGTTCCAACCCGTCCAGTAACTGACAACCGAATCCACACTGATTCCGATGGTTCCAAAATAGGAAGAGCCCCCATTCCATCCCACCACATTGTCAGTAGTCCCATGAATATGCAGCATACGTACTGGCTCGACCGGCACAGCACCTGCGTAGGCAAAAGCTATCAATCCGCTGACCGGAGCGCAGGCCGTAATGCGGTCGCCATGTTCTATGGCCATCCGGTGGGTCATAAATCCGCCCATCGAAAAGCCGGTGAAAAACACACTGTCGGGGTTAACACGGCCGCTCTCCACCAACGTGTCGAGAAGTGCGAGCAGAAAGCCCGCATCATCGGCATTGCCACCGAGGCCGGCATTCCACATCGAATAGCCCGACACACTAGTCGCCTGTGGCACAACTATCACCCACCCGTACCGATTGGCCAGGTTGTCGAAGTGCATCTCACTGGCACACCGCGTAATATTGTCACCCAACCCATGCAAGAAATACATCACTGGCAGTGCGCCAGCGCGGCCAGAAGGCTCGTACAATAAATACTGCCTCTGAGTGTTCTGCCACGTAAATGTACGGGGTTGGGCCTGCGATGGCACGACGGCCCCAATCATCATTACAAACAACAATGCTGCTTCACAAAAAAATCCTTTTATTTTCATAGCCTAAACAATAAAAATCAACTGATTGATTAACGGCAAAACACCGTTTTTATTACATCCCATATAAAGAAAAACACCCTGTCACAACTATCATCCCTCCCGTCTAAAACTGATGGAGGGTTCTTTTTTATTTGTATTCATGTTGCGGACCTGTCGGGACACACTCTGTTGCCACACCCATTCACCACACTACGTACGAAGCTGTTCTTGTCTCACCCCTTCGGGGTGAGATGTAGAAATTCCTAAATCTTCACACTTATCATTTTCCCATGCCTATATCTCTTCCTTCATGCATCAACACATAGGCTACAGCACTTTTTCGCTCTCCTAAACGAATATGATACGATTATGGAATGTAGAAAAATTGAAGAACAGCCGTAGCCATGGTGTCAGAGAGGGGAACCCTACGCAACCATACTGGCGAGTGAATGGCTAGAAGGAACATGGGAATACTGTGCAATAAAAGAGGTCGCACTACGTTATACCATACAAAAAACATGCAACACCATGAATAAGATTATTACATTAATCATTGTGGCACTGCTGGGAGTTCCTGCTTTCGCCCAACACAACAATAAGGAGAACAATAAAATGAAGAAGACACTCGTGGTTTATTTCTCGGCCACCGGCACCACCAAGGCCGCAGCACAACGTCTGGCGAAGGAACACAACGCCGACCTCTACGAAATCGTCCCCGAGCAGCCCTATACTGCTGCCGACCTCGATTGGCGCGACAAGGGCTCACGCTCAACGATTGAGATGAAAGACAAGACCTCACGTCCCGCCATCAAGGGACATTGCGACAACATCGCAGACTACGACACGGTATGGATCGGGTTCCCCGTATGGTGGTACACTGCTCCGACCATTATCAACACCTTTATTGAGGCGCACGACCTCAGCGGCAAGACACTCTGTGTGTTCGCCACCAGCGGTGGCAGCGGCGTGAGCGGCTCAGCCAAAGACCTCAAGAATGCCTACCCCCAATACACCTGGGGCGAAAGCCGATTAATGAACTAGTGGGCCAAGGATAGAAATAATGAATCAATGTGCATCCATACACCCCTGCACCGTTGAGCATTTGAACCAATATGGCGCCATCTATGCGGCGGCGTTCTCCGGCGAGCCATGGCACGACAACTGGTCGGTGGAGGACGCTACCGTTCATGTCCGCGAACTGCTTGAAAGCAAACAGCATTATGGTCTGGAATGTGTCGTCGAAGGCGAAGTCGCCGGCTTCATCTTGGGCACCAGCATGCTGTTCCACTACGGCCGCACGTTCGAGATCAACGACCTCGCCATAGCACCTCGATACCAACACAGGGGACTTGCGCGCCAATTGCTCCAACAGTGCCTCGCCGACATGAAGGCGCAGGGTATCGTAGGCTTCCACCTAATTACTGCTTGCGAAGGGAGTTTGCCCCAATTCTACGAACAATTCGGCTTCAAGCAAGAGCAAAGAGTCATGTTGATGAGCCTTTGACAACCCACATTCAACAAATTCAAGCTCAATCAGTCATTAGACCGTTTTTCATATATGAGGACTTCTAAATCGCTAACGCCCGACCTATCTGACTTTTATTCGGACAAACATGCATTTACAGCCTCGGCACAGTGGGGGCTGCGAATAGAAGCAAAAGAGGCTTCTGTGTGCCTTGTAGGCTAAGCGGTCCTTATGAAACTTGACATTTTTTTGTCGGGAAACATAATAAACCTTGGGGCGCGGCGTTATTGGGGAAAACGATATTTATGAGAAGAATTGGTACTCTCGTAGTTTTGGTCGCCCTGCTGATGGCGGGGTGCACCCAGCAGGGAAAACAGCAGGCCCTACTAGAGGAATTCTATGACGAATATTTGGCTCTGAGCTGCCCACCGCAGGGAGAGTATCCGGACTGGACGAAGATTCAGCAACTGGTACAGCACTATTTCACCCCCGAGTTGTTCTCCGACTGGGAGATGAGCCACAATGCCGAACTCGAGGAATGGATTGACTACGACATGTTTATCCAAGGGCAGGACTGCTGGCCCGGCATTCGCGTGGAACGTGCCAACCACATCGCCAAGACTCAATGGTACGAGGTGGTGGTGATGCAGCCAGCATCGGACAATCCAGACAAGGTATTGAGTAGGAAGCACGTCTTTTATCATCTTACGATGGGTGACGACGGGCAGTGGCTTATCGACTGCATCGACGATGGCTGCAACCGCCTAGGCAACGCCCCAACGGAAGAGGATGCAGAATTAAAAAACAATACCGACTACCAAGAAATAATAAATAATATCAACAACTTAAATCGCTCAATATGAAAAGAACTATCAAATTCTCTATTCTTGCTGTGTTGCTTGCCATATCTAGCAGCCTTTCGGCACAAACCATGATTAACGGAGGCTTCAAGATCTCTTTGCTCCAGACCAACAAAGAGAACGTAGATGTTTACGGTGGGTTCTACGCCGGATTCTCCCAGAATGTTATCCTTTCACGTCATGTGGGTGTGGCTCCAGGCATCTACTTTACCCGTATCTCGGGCGAGAAAGAGACCCCAGTGGCCGGTGTCACGACTCATAGTACGCTGAACGAGAATGCCATCGCCATCCCCGTCCCCCTCGATGTGATGATTCACATCACCGATGTGTCGTGCCTCTATATCTATGGCGGCCCCGAGTTCAACATTGGCATCTCCTCAAAAAGCGATTACTGGGTAGGCGACAGCGAGACCCATCTGACTACCGACTTCTATGAAGAGGGAGTCACAGGAGAGCTGAACCGCTTCAACATCAGCTGGCTGGCCGGTGTGGGTGCCAAGTTCGACTTCCTGAATGTCAATTTGGGTGTCGGCGGCAACTTCTTTAACCGCCTGTATGACTCCAACGACACGCAGAAGGCCATCAACGTCATCCTCGGCATCGGACTGGCCTTCTAATACACCCTCATATCCACTACACTTTAATAATAAGTCAAACTTTTAAAATATAAACAATATGAAGAAAGTAACATTAATTCTCGCAGCAGCATTCGTGATGCTGTTTGCCGGCAACGCACAGGCTCAGCTGGGCGTGAACTTCGGATTTGCCCCTCAGACCACCACTACCACCGTGGGTTCTAGCAACTCTTCTGCATCCACGAACGGTTACTTCGTGGGAGTGAACTACAACAAGGTGCTCACTGGCACCATAGGCCTCTCCGTCGGAGTTCAGGGCCGTTACAACTACAAGAGCGAAACGACCACAGTCCTTTCGGTTTCAACCACCACTAAGCAGACCCAGTTTATCGTCGACGTTCCCGTCCTGTTCAACTTCGGCCTGATTCTCAGCGACAATGCACACATTTCGATTTTTGCCGGCCCCACCTTCAGCTATGCACTGAGCGGCAACACCAATGTCTCTGAAAACGTGCTGAACACCAGCACCGACCATCCTTGGTATGGCGACAACTCCAACAGCAACCAGCTGGATATCCTCGGCACTGTGGGTGCTACCTTCGCCTACCAGAGTTTCCGCATCTTCGGCGGCTACCGCCTTGGTCTGCTCGACCTCGACAAGCGCGACAAAGTGAAGACCACCACCAACGGCATCTTCGTCGGACTGGGCTATGTGCTCTAAGTAAGTGAAGAAGTACGAACTGTGAAGATAGGCAGTAGCCACTTCATGGTTCTACCTCGAATAAAAAGGGAGACTCCAACTATGGGGTCTCCCTTTTTTATTTCGCTCTAATATATCAAACTAGAGCCTTTATCCCAAATCGGTCATTAGGGGTTAAAAAGTCCGAAGGACTGAAAGATACTAGGCGGGGGCACAAGCCCCCGTACTGATGGACGATAAAACAAAGCCCTGAAGGGGCGACAGATAGTCGGCATCATACGGAGTGTCACCCCTTCGGGGTTCACTTACACTACCATTTGTACAGGGGTTTGCACCCCTGTCTGTGTTCTGTCGTCCCCGTTGGGGACTTACTAATTCGCCATAAATCCTAACAACCGATTTGGCATAAACAGACCTTAAAAAGCGAGAAAGGACATTAAAGTCGGTCTAATGACCGATTGGGGTTTATTCTTATGATTATCCACCATTACCTGATACGCCCCAAAAGAGCAATGAGCGGCTCTATACCCAGGTGCTACCCTAGGCCATGCACTCTCAGGCCTTTCAGGTCACATATCGGATTGTAGCAGACAAGTACATTTATTTTTATTATACTCATTGTTTCAACTTTTTTTTGTACTTTTGTAGTTTGTTGCTGAAATGTGCATCGTAATTAATCACAATATAATGAATATTTTATAAAGATGGAAGAAAATCTGTCTCTTAATTTTCTGGAAGAAATCATCGAACAGGGGCTCAACGAGGGCACCTACAAGAGTATTCTGACGCGCTTCCCGCCAGAGCCAAACGGTTATCTGCATATCGGCCATGCCAAGTCGATCTGCCTCAATTTCGGCCTTGCCAAGAAGTATGGCGGTAAGACCAACTTGCGTTTCGACGACACAAACCCCGTGAAGGAAGACACCGAATACGTGGATTCCATCCAGCAGGACATCCGCTGGTTGGGCTTCGAGTGGGCAGGGGTGCACTACGCCAGCGACTATTTTGACCAATTGTATGAATGGGCTGTCGTGTTAATCAAGAAGGGGCTCGCCTACGTGGACGACCAGACCCAGGAGGAAATCCGCCTAGGCCGTGGCACAGTGACCGAGCCGGGTAAGAACAGCCCTTATCGCGACCGCACGGTGGAGGAGAACCTAGACCTCTTCGAAAGGATGAAGAATGGTGAATTTGAAGACGGTAGCAAGGTGCTGCGTGCCAAAATCGACATGGCCCACCCCAACATGCAGCTGCGCGACCCCATCATGTACCGCATACTCCATGCCGACCATCACCGCACCGGCAACAAGTGGTGCATCTACCCCATGTACGACTATGCCCACGGCCAGAGCGACTCGATAGAACGCATCACCCACAGCATCTGCACACTTGAGTTCGATATCCATCGCCCGCTCTACGACTGGTTTATCCAGCAACTGGGCATCTTCCCCAGCCACCAGTATGAGTTTGCCCGACTGAACATCAACTACACCGTAATGAGCAAGCGCAAACTGCTGCAGCTGGTGAAGGAACATTACGTCAGTGGTTGGGACGACCCCCGCATGCCGACCATCTGCGGATTCCGTCGCCGCGGCTACACCCCCGAGAGCATCCGCAATTTCTGCGAGGATATCGGAGTGGCAAAACGCGACAATATCATCGACTATGTGCGCCTAGAAAACAGCCTGCGCGACCATCTGAACAAGGTGGCTCCGCGCCGTATGGCGGTGCTGGACCCCGTGAAGCTGGTGATCGACAACTACCCCGAAGGGCAGACCGAGATGCTGACCGCCATCAACAACCCCGAGAACGAGGCCGACGGCACACGCGAGGTGCCGTTCAGCCGCGAGCTGTACATAGAGCGTGAGGACTTTATGGAGGAGGCTCCCAAGAAGTATTTCCGTCTGACCTTGGGACGCGAGGTGCGCCTACGCTATGCCTACTTCGTCACGGCCCAAAGCGTGGAGAAGGACGCTGAAGGCAACATCACCTGCATCCACTGCACCTACGACCCCGCCACCCGTGGCGGTGATGCCCCCGACGGCCGCAAGGTGAAAGGCACCCTGCACTGGGTGAGTGCCGCCCACGCCATCGAGGCAGAGGTGCGTCTGTTCGACCGCCTCTTTGCCACCGAGGCCCCCGACGAGGCCCCCGAGGGCAAGACCTTCCTCGACAACCTCAACCCCGACAGCCTGAAGGTGCTGCAACACTGCATGCTTGAGCCCGCCTTGGCCGAAGCCCACATGATTGTCAACGAGAAAGGTATTGAGGAACCTATGCGCTACCAGTTTGAACGCATGGGCTATTTCTGCACCGACCGCGACAGCACGCCCGAACACCTCGTGTTCAACCGTAGCTGCTCGCTGAAAGACACCTGGGCCAAAGTGAACAAATAACAGCTGACATTTAACAAAGTGCTGCCCCAAGGCAAGGAGAAAACACTTCGAGTCTTGGGGCAGCATTTTGTTATCGCTGATAGCCAACGACGATACAAGAGTCTATCGTGACGAGACAGAATAGTCACCTGCTCTTTCGACAAATGCCACAAAAAAAAGACACTCCTGGAACCCAACAAAGGGCTATAATAAACAATCAAAAAAACATACTCTTTGAAAGCGTCATTTGCTTCCAAAGAAACAGTCCGACAACGTTCTCGCCGAGCCGCTGAGACTAGAGACTCACTTTCTCAATCCTGGCACGAGCTTCCAGTATAGCCATGTAGTCAGACATGGCCCGCAACTGGAGGTCATAGATGCTGCGAGGGCAGTCGGGGGTGAAAGGCAGCTTGCCGCTATCCCAGAGTTTCAGTACAGCTTCCAGGTTCTCTTTGCGGTTCTGCAGATGGTAGTATTCGGCTTTCATCCGGTCCTTGTAGTCGGAGGACAGCATCAAGGTAGTGATGGTCTGTAAATCCATAGTATGTCTTTTTTAGGTTTCTTTCAATTAAAAAACTATAGATATAACGCAGAAAACCTTTTTTTCGTACCCCGGAGAGAAAATTTATTTCTGTGGACTCAATAACAATGAGTTCTATTAAGTGGAAGTAAAAAAATAACGCTCTAGTACAAAGTATGACTGATTCTTGCTCGTATTTCTCAATGTGGCGTGTCTTCGACACGCTGAGTAGTAGGGGTTTCGCTATCCCCACACTGCGCTCCCGTTGGTCGCTTAGTATGGGGTTTCTTCGAGACATTGCTGCATCTCGGCATAGCTCGAACGAGTTCGGCTCTGCGCTCGACTTTGCAACGTTTCTTCGAGACATTGCTGCGTCTCGGCATAGCTCGAACGAGTTCGGCTCTGCGCTCGACTTTGCAACGTTAATGTTTCGGCCCATTAGCCTCAACGTGCAGTTTGTAGGGGCTTACTTGAAGTTTATTCTACC